>ERZ825137.907-NODE-907-length-40469-cov-4.288192_pt1 | contig 40469 bp, 40 predicted proteins | sample MGYA00519873_ERZ825137 | MGnify/ENA primary metagenome ERZ825137 (study PRJEB31778, sample SAMEA3449190) | human gut metagenome | biome: human gut; feature: human-associated habitat; material: faeces | place: United Kingdom | collected 2010/2012 ...
GTTCCATTAATATTATAAGATTTCGTTTCTTCTTTTTCAATATTAAAATCTGTTCCATTTCTTTTTACTGAAAATTCTTTTCCTTCAAAATCCGTTGCAGAAATCTGTGCATCGGCATCCGCCTTTCCACTTATTATATATCCATCACCGATACTTCTTTCACCGACCTGTGCAATATATACAGAAGTATCCTTTGTATTCGCCGTTACTGTCGCTTCTTTTTGTCCAACTGTTACTTTGTCTATTGTAAATGTCGAGATTTCCTTTGCCGAAACCTTCTTAGAACAAGCGAACATAATAGCTATAAAAAATATAAAAAATACACTTATATTATTTAAATAACTTCTTGATTTTTCCATCTGTTCCCTCCATATAGCAAGAGAAGCCAACTGACTGTTGACTTCTCTCCCATTTTTAATTCAGTATAACCTCTGTTAAGGTTTCTACCATGTTGTTTCTGTCAACACATATTTCACATAAATTCCTTCTACACTAGTAGTAAATCCGCCTGCTGACTGATTGCTATAATCATATGGAAAATACTGACTTCCTGACATAGCTACATTTGTTGCTGCTAATGGAGATTCAAACCAAGCATTTGCCTCTGGCGCTGCAGCAGCCCATGAAGGTTTTATTCCCTGTGTTGTTACAGAATTACCTGCTTTCATGTCAATCATCCAAGAATATCCCTTATAAGAATTAGATGTATATTCTACATCAATGCTACCCAGCCCATTAATAGATGTAATATAATCTCCATTAGTAGACTTTCCAATCGTTAAACCTGTTGCATCAATAAAATTCATCTGCGGAGAACCGATAAAACCGGCTACAAAAAGATTGTCTGGTCGGTCATAAAGATTCTGCGGTGAATCCACCTGCTGAATCACGCCATCCTTCATAACAACAATTCTTGTGCCCAATGTCATAGCCTCTGTCTGGTCATGGGTAACATAAATGATGGTAGATCCAAGTCTCTGATGCAGCTTGGAAATCTCAATACGCATCTGTCCTCTTAACTTTGCATCCAGGTTAGAAAGTGGTTCATCCATAAGGAATACCTTTGGATTACGCACAATTGCACGACCCATGGCAACACGCTGTCTCTGTCCACCGGATAATGCCTTCGGCTTACGGTCTAACAGATTTTCCAAATCCAGAATCTTTGCTGCTTCACGCACCATCTTATCAATCTGGTCTTTTGGAACTTTTCTTAACTTCAGACCAAATGCCATATTCTCATATACAGTCATGTGTGGGTATAATGCATAGTTCTGGAATACCATTGCAATATCTCTGTCTTTTGGTTCTACATCGTTCATTACTTTTCCGTCAATCAGAAGTTCTCCTCCTGAAATCTCTTCCAGTCCGGCAATCATACGAAGTGTGGTTGATTTTCCACATCCAGATGGTCCTACGAAAATAATAAATTCTTTATCTGCAATTTCTAAATCAAAGTCTTTTACTGCTTCATATCCGTTTGGATATACCTTCTTAATATGCTTTAATGATAAGCTTGCCATTGTTTTTACTTCCTCCTGTTACCCGGTTGTGTTCTCACACAACGCTCATGAAACATATTATAAATCTATCTCTTTCTTTCTGCCATAGCAGAACTGACCATTTTTTTACTAAAAACATGTACAAATTGCCCCAGTCTTTCAAATGCCGGGGCAATTTTACTACTGTTCCAGATGATTTTTAATGTGATTTCTTATCATTTCCATTGCCGCCTGATTGTAACCACCCTCCGGCACAATCACATTGGCATTTTTCTTACTCGGTTCTACATACTGTTCATGCATAGGTTTTACCGTCTCAATATACTGGTTGATAACCGATTCCAGACTCCGTGCACGTTCCATAACATCGCGCTGGATTCTGCGGATAATACGCAAATCTGCGTCTGTATCCACGAAAATACGGATATCCATCAAATCGCACAAATCCTTATTTTCAAAAATCAGGATTCCTTCTACAATAATTACCTTGTTCGGTACAATGGTAATGGTATCCTTACTGCGGTTATGAATGGTGTAATCATAAATTGGACATTCAATACTCTCGCCTTTCTTCAATGCCTTTAAATGTTCAATCATCAGTTCTGTATCAAAAGCATTGGGATGATCGTAGTTTAACCGGCTTCTCTCATCATAATCCATGTCATCATGTGCTTTATAATAATTATCATGCTTGATGACGGTTACCTGCTCCAAAAACTGTGCGGCAATCTGATTCGTCAGTGTGGTTTTTCCACTTCCTGAACCGCCTGCAATTCCAATAACCAAATAATCTCCCATTCCGGTTTCCTCCTTCTGCATCTTCTCTATTCCAGTAACGCCTTGTATACATCACGTTTTGCCATTCCTCTGTCCTTGGCAACCCGTTTCATTGCTTCTTTTTTGTCGATTCCCTGACCGGTATAATAATCCATATGTTCCGAAAGACTCATTTCCTCCCATTTGTCCACGGCTTCCTGACGAATCTGTTCCCGGCTCTTTCCTTCCACTACAAGCACACATTCCCCTTTTGGCTCTGTGCTCTCATAATAGCTGACCGCCTCGGCAAATGTGGTCCGAAATGCAGTCTCATGCTTCTTCGTCAGCTCCCGGCATACGGTCAGTTTCCGTTCAATACCAAATACTTCCTGCAATTCTTTTAAGGTTTTCACAAGTCTGTGCGGTGCCTCATACAAAATGATTGTCCGGGTTTCTTCTTTCAACTCATCCAGAATCTCCTGACGTTCCCTTTTATCTGTAGGAAGAAACGCTTCAAATGCAAATCTTCTGGTAGAAAGACCAGATAAGGTAAGCGCAGTAATGCATGCTGCCGGCCCCGGAAGTGAAGTCACTTCAATTCCGGCTTCATAGCACATTTTTACCAGTTCCTCTCCCGGGTCGGAAATGCCCGGTGTCCCTGCGTCTGTAATGAGGGCAATATTGATACCCTCCTGCAGCTTTTCAATTAACTTATGCCCTTTTTCAATTTTATTATACTCATGGTAACTGGTCATCGGCGTTTTAATTTCAAAATGATTCAGCAGCTTGATGCTGTTTCTCGTATCTTCCGCTGCAATCAAATCCACCTCTTTTAAAATGCGGATTACCCGGAATGTCATATCCTCCAGATTACCAATGGGCGTTGCACATAAATATAATGTTCCTGCCATAGTTACTCCTTGTTCTTCTGTGCCATATGATAAAGTTCCAAAAGCTCCTCTGTGTACGCTCCGCTCCTGCTGCCGTCCTTCTCATACACAATCAGCGGTGCATCAACACTCATGCGGGATTTGGCCCCCTTAATTCCCTCAATCAGCACCATGTTCGGTTCTTTGTCCACATAAGGATACACGAGCCGCATCCGCTTTGGCTCCAGTTTCATTTCCACCATTTTCGAAAGAATCTCTGCCAGCCGGAAAGGTCTGTGAACCATATAGAATCTTCCTCCCGGCTTCAGTATCCTGGCACTCTCTCTTAAAATGTCATCCAAAGTACACAGTACCTCATGCCTTGCAATGGCCTTGGCACTCTCTGCATTTGCCATACCATGACCACCAATCATATAGGGCGGATTGGTGGTAATCACATCCTTGGACTCTGTGCCAAATATAGCAGAGGCTTCCTTGATATCCCCAATGACAATATCCACCCTGTCTTCCATCTGATTGTGTTCCACACTTCTGCGCGCCATATCCGCACTCTCTTCCTGAATTTCCAGTCCGGTAAAATGCTTTCCTTCGGTCTTCGCAGCTAAAAGAATCGGGAGAACTCCCGTTCCTGTCCCTAGGTCAAGAACACATTCTCCCGCTTTTACCTTTGCGAATGCACTAAGTAGTACCGCATCCATTCCAAAACAGAATCTTCCCGGATGCTGTATTACTTCGTAGCCTTTTATCTGCAAATCATCTAATCGTTCACCCGGTTTCAGATTAATTGTCATCTAACTTTGACGCTCCTTCGTTCTTCTCCAAAGCCGCAAGTTCTTTCATTTCCTGCTTGGTAAGCTTCATCTCTGATTTCTTACGTTTTGGCTTGAATTTCAATTCATCTACTTTGTATTCACGAATTTCTTTTTCATCATTTTCCAGAGTCACAATGACCTTAACCTGCTGGCGAAGTACACTCAAAGAAGATACCTCGCCCTTCAGTCCTTCCGGTGTGGTCACATAATCACCAACCGATGGAAGATGGCTGTTAAGTTCTTCGTATGTCTCCTCCTCATTGGTAAGACAGCACATCAGTCTTCCGCACACACCTGAAATCTTCGATGGATTCAAGGACAGGTTCTGTTCCTTTGCCATCTTAATCGAAACCGGTGCAAACTCCGATAAATACGTATGACAGCAAAGTTCTCTGCCACATACACCGATACCGCCGCGAATCTTGGTCTCGTCACGTACTCCAATCTGACGCAGTTCAATTCTGGTGCGGAATACTGCTGCCAAATCCTTTACCAGCTCGCGAAAATCAATTCGTCCGTCTGCTGTGAAATAAAACAGTACTTTATTATTATCAAAGGTATATTCTGCATCAATCAGTTTCATTTCCAACCCATGCTTATGAATCTTCTCTAAACAGATATCAAACGCTTCTCTCTCTTTCTTGCGATTTTTTTCTTCTGTCTTGCGGTCCTCATCTGTTGCCACACGAATGACTGACTTCAGCGGCTGTGTGAGGTCACCGTCTTCCACTTCTTTCGGTCCGCTTACTACATTTCCAAATTCTACCCCGCGGGCAGTTTCAACGATAACTTGATCGCCTCTTTGAATCTCTAATTTCCCCGGCGAAAAGAAATAAATCTTTCCCGCCTTGCGAAAACGAACTCCGATTACTTTCGTCATCTTTAATTCTCCTTTATTGTCAGCAACAGAAGTTCCATTACCAAGTCAAAATTAACATTTGCCCTGAGACGTGCTTTGGCATTCTCAATGGCTTTGAGAATATTTTCAATACCCTCATATGAGCTCTTTCTTGCACGCTCCTTGATATAATTGAGCTGTTCTGCAAAAATTACCCGGTCAATATTCTTTGTTGCTTTATAGATTAATACATCCCGATACCAGATTGCCAGTACATCCAGATAGTCATCCACATCCATCTTGTACTGAGAGCAGCGTTTGACCGCTTCTATCATATCGCTCACATCCATAGTATCAATATTCTTCAGAAGCTGAATGGCTTCCTCTTTAATTTCATTAAAATGTTCTGAATTGGCAAGCAGAATTGCACGTCCGATATTTCCCTGCGCAAATGCAGTACACACATCTGCCTTATAATCCGGAATCTGCAGATTCTCCATCAGATATTTTTTTACTAGCTGGTCCTTAATATTCCGAAGCTTCAGCATAACGCATCTGGAGCAGATGGTTGGCAGTAATTTCTGTGCATTCTCCGTAAGCAGAATAATAATCGCGTATGACGGTGGCTCTTCAATGGTCTTCAGCAGGGCATTCTGTGCCTGTTGTGTCATAAGGTCTGCCTCCGGGATAATATAAATCTTATATTTGCTGCTATATGGCTTTACCTGAATATCCTCGTTTACCTGAACTCTTATCTCATCTACACTGATTGAAGATGGCTTCTCATGCTGAACCGTGATAATATCAGGATGATTGCCGGAAAGTGCCTGCTTGCAGGAATGGCACTCATAACAAGGCTCATTGCCTCCTCGCTCACACTGTAATGTCTGTGCAAACAGATTGGCAAGAAGCTTCTTTCCCGAACCACGTTCCCCATTCATAATGTATGCATGGGAAACCTTGTCCTCAGTAACCGCGTTCTGTATATATTGAATGATATCTGCATGGCCTACTACATCTTTAAAACCTGACATATCTTCACCCTCTTTAAAATTTATTACACTTCAGTATAGCATAAATCTCGTGGAATACCTAGAGAAATTTTGATAGTATTGCATACAGAATTGCGAGCCGCCTTTACCACATAAATTGCTACAGGACCCCTTTCACCGCATAGATTGCTTCAGGGACCGCTTGCGCTTTGTTCTCGCCTAACGGCACTAACCTTCGAGCTGCGCCCTGCAGCTTGCTCTCAGGAAGTGCCGAGGCTGCGAATGCCCCCTCAGCAATCTATTGCGGTGTTGTGGTCTGTGCAAATTCTGGGTAGTCTGTAAATATAGAGAAGCAGTATCTGACTTAGATGCCGAAGAACCGGAAATTCTGGAAACAAAACCAACACGTAGACCAAAAACTACAGGTAATAGTACTCGCTATTGAGCGTGTACTTATCATAGTATGGGCGGGGAGGATTATCCATACCTGAAAGGACACGGGTAATCCATTTGGACGGAAAATCCTGTCTATTTATCGAATAGATAGTGATTGTTCTTTTTAACGCAAAAAAACGAGAGATCTTATCAAAAATCTCTCGTTAAATCATCAAAATTTAATTCTCACTAAGATTTACTTTTTCAAATCAGTTTTACACTGAATTAATTACAACCTCTTACTTGAATCAGTATTACCGTCACATTGTCATGCCCGCCATTTTCAAGTGCATGACTTACAAGTTTCCGTGCACTCTCCGCATCAATAGTGGACAATGTTTCTTTAATCACCGCTTCATCTACCATATCTGTCAATCCATCGCTACAGATTAAAAAAACATCCTGGTCTTGTACCTCGAGTTCTTCCAGATGGGGAAGAATCTGTAAACCTTCCCCCTGCATGCCTATGTGTTGCGTCAAACAGTATTTCTTCTTTTTTTTCAGAATCTCCTGAAGCCCCAATTCCTCATATAGTTTTCTCTCTGTCTGTTCTTCATAGATGGATTGCAGTACTCCATCCCTGTAAAGATAAATGGGACTGTCTCCTACGTTACAAACAACCACTTTCTCATCAAAAATCAGCATGCTTGCAGTAGAGCCCATGGAAAGCCCTCTCTGTTTTTCTTCTCTTACTACAAGTTCATTACCGATCTGGCAAAGAGCCGTAGCATCCTCTTTCAAATGCCCGGCATGCAGAAGATATTTCTGGCAGTTCTCAGCCATAAGAAAAGATGCCACTTCTCCAAATGCTTCTCCTCCCATGCCGTCAAAGACTCCATATAGTACTGGTTCTGTGATACATATGTTGTTTTCGCATTCCATATGGTCTTCGGATTTTTCATTGTATCTTCCATGAAAAATAAAATTATCTTCATTCTTCTTCCGAAGCATCCCCACATCACTGACCAGATAGGTTTGTAAATAATATGCTTTTTTCATAATCTTATTTCTTTATATAACCTTGTGAAAGAAGACTGTTCTCGGTAACTGTAAAGCTAAGTGCACCTGTACCCGTACCTGTGGTTGTAAGCAATCCCTGGTCTTCTAAACTTTTCACTACATCCTCATCCTCCAGATTCTTATATTCCAAACACACCCGATAATAAGAAGCAAAAGTGTCACGCCCACAGGTAACCGTAACATTCTCCCCCTGATATTCCTGATATGCTTCCTGCATTGAAGTATCCAAGCTCTCTAATTCTTCCTGTGTAAAACTCGAAACATCCATATAGAGGGTTTCGTTGAAATTTGAGATAATACCCGTACCTGCATCATAGGCTATGTCAAAGCAGTCAATTACTTCCAGCCCTTCTTCATTTACTTCCACTTTCGCAAAGCATGATTTGCTCATCCCCACAGTAAACATCACAGGTTTGATAATATTTCTCTCTGTAAATATTTTGGTGTACTCTGGATTATCCTCCTTCTGTGTGTCATCTTCCACACTAGTCTCCACAGGCGTAGACGAATTAGAGCCGCCTGACATATTTTCTCCGAGTTTTTTTCCTGCCGCCTGTCCAATCACATATGCCAGCAGTGGAATTCCAATGATCAACAAAAGGCTTTTCTTTTTCATGACATTTTTAGATGTCTTGTTCTTGGACTCCTCCTGTTTTACCGGGTTTTGTGCAGTACTCTCCTCAAGTGGCATCCCGCATTGCTTGCAAATTCTGGTGTTATCTGGATTTTGTGTTCCACAATGTTTACAAATCATATTTTCTCTCCATTTCCTTCTCTTTCCTTACATCATCAGGAGCAGATCTCCATTTTGCATCCCATAATCCTGAGGGGTCTGGTCATAATCCAATATCTGCTCCTTATCTTTCAAACATAAAATCTCCTTGCCGGAAGCGCAATATCTCCCATTGGATAAAGTTTCTACAGCCTGTCCTAACAATTTTACCAAATCCAGTATCATCATAGACAAAGGAATCTTCAGATCAAAATTTTCACCAATTGCCGGTACATAAAGCTGTATGATGATATGTTCCATAATTTATGAATCTCCTTCAATTGATAACGCACTTACCTTTGCTTTTAACAAATCTACTGTTTCTTCTATCTCAGCTCCAGTCTTAGTCATATCTCCACTGGAATTCTCCCAAACCACACGCATTCTACGAATTGTATTGTTGGCATTTTTACAAGATTGTATCAATGAATTAATCTGCTTATAATATGCTAATCCACTCTCATCTTCCCATGTGTTTTTTAATTTTTCCTTCAAATTCTCCAGATTTTGAATATGTCCATCCAGCTGTGCTGCATATTCTTCCATAATACTAATCTTCTTTTCATAATGTGCTTTGGTATACTTAACAATTCCCATGATTCCTATTCTCCTTCCTGCTCTTTCTGTTTCTAAATCACTGTTTGTTTATAACGGTTCTTTCTCAACCATGATTGCAAGATTGCTAATTTGAAATCTTGCTTGCAAAATCTGTTACGGCATCTACTTGCTTCTTGATCCAATCATCGACTGAATTCACGATCCCTTCCAGCTTATTCACAGCATCTTCAAACACGCTTTCCAACTGTCCCCAAGCCTCTTCTAATTGATGGTTTGCTGATTCAATTTGTTTTAAAAATGTGTCATCCTCATTAGGATCTGCATGACATTCTTCATTCACCTTCCTCAAAATCTGCTTTACTTCTGCAAATTCGGTTTCCATTTCTATCCGAAGGGCCTTTGCTTCTTCTGTATTAATTGTTACCTGATCCATATTATTTTCCTCTCTTTCTTTTTATATGTTCATAATATCTCGCAACTGTTGATCTAATCTCCGATACTCCTCTCGTAGATTTTCCACGAAGTATCGTCTCGCTTCCGCGCTTTCTCTCAAGCGCTGCATACGTTCTCTCTCTTCCTTCGATTTGACAGGATCTATCTTGCCAAGCACCTCATAGTTTTGAAAATAATCTTCGAATCTCCTGAGTTCACGGAGTTCTTCCTCTATGAGAGACACTTGTTCCTCGATACCCCGTATTTCTATTCTTAGTTCCATATTATTTTACCATTCCAGCAATCGTAGCGCTCCTGACATTATCCTCTTTCCTGTTTATAAGTTCTGCTTAATCTCCTGTATCATCTGTTGCTCTTTTTTCACAACTTTCTGGTATTCCATGTAGATTTCTCCATCAAGGAATCTGTGAAGCTCCCTTAAGTCTTCTTCCCATCGCTGATACATACGATCACATTCTCTCATCAGCTCCATCTTTTCTTCATCCATCTGCTACACCACCGGTTTATCATCTTCATCTAAATAGGCAGATTGTAAAATGCCGCAAGGCATCTGCATGGAATAAACTTCTCCCCGATACTGGAACACAAATCGATTATATGGAATGTCCTTTTTCAGATTCATAAGCTCTGGTGGCAACCCGCGAATAAGTCCTGCCTGGTCAAAACATCCTCCGAAAAGCAGTGCCATTTCATCTTGCAGAAAACGCTTAAATGCCTCATTTCCAATTACTTTTTCTGCATCTTTGGCATAGAATCCACCGATAAAATACACATTGCATCGCTTGGCAATCTGAAAAATCTGAGCAACGGTTGATGCTTGATTCTCCAAAAGGTTCATAAAGTCCACAAAGCGCTCAATCAGAATCAATACAGCGCCTGTCTTCTCCTCCATATAACTGTGTGCTGCCAGTCCGCTTCTTGAAAGCCCCGGTGCCAGACCTTCCTTCTCACAAAAATCAAGATATATCTTTCTTCTTGCCAGAAGCTCATCCGTCAACTCGCTAAGATATGCTTCGGTACTTTCTTTTTTACACGATATCCGGCGAAGTTTATTTCTGTTTTTCATTCTCATCATAGTAGAAGATTTTGCCTCTAACAGATGTATCTCCATTCCCTGCTGTTCTGCCACATCCAGAATATTTCCAAAAATATCTTCCACACCCAGGGGATTGCCAAAATACACCGGCAATGTAGAAAACTGACGAAGTGGTAAGGCCACAGGCTTCATAGTCTTCAGGTTATAACCCAATGGAATTCTTCCTGCCTGGAACCTTTTGCAGAAATCCTCATATGTCTCTGTTTCATCCAGATGAGGGAAGGTTTTTCTCCATCTGTAATCTCCCTTTTCTTTGCTCTTTTCAATCCTTTCCCGGTAAATCTGATAACGTTGTTCCGTTGTATCCCAAGGACGTTCCATGCAAAGTTGTAAAGCCAGCCCATCTTTTTCCTGAACTACCATACCTCGTCCTGCCCGTTGTTCCGGCAGACATTTGTTGCGAACTCCAAGGACATCATCATACTCATACCGATCCTTTAATTGTAAGGCAATACGTTGCGGAAGCTCCTGCTTGATACGCGCTGTCAGCTCATTAAGATGATCTGTGAAAATCAGATATCGAATACCATAATCTGTGCTGCCTTTGATCAAGTCTGCCAGATGATAAAAATAGGCCTCTCCTGATTTTGACACTTTTAATGCCCCTGCATTATCAATGCATACAAGAATTAATGGCAGTTCTCCTATTTTCCTGTTCTGACATGCTTCCTCATAACGAGTGATTCCATATTGTGCAAAAAGCTTTTTCCGCTCCGAGATAATCTCTTGCAACAGTTCTTCAAAATTCCGTAGCTTTTCAACATTTTCTTCCTGAATCACCACTCCGCAATAGGGCGAATCCTCATACATCTCAAATCCACGTCCCGCAACATCAATCAGATGAAACTGTACTTCCGATTCTTTGTAATGCTCTATTACATATTGTAAAATCGTATGAAGCAAAGTTGTTTTTCCGGAGCCTGCCTTTCCTACAATCCACATATGCTGCATGTTCCGCAAAGGCAGATAAACAGGTTTCTGTATCTGATTCGCCGGATCATCCAGTATTCCAAGAGGGATTGGTAATTCATCCATCGGCACCTGATTCATTGGTATTTCCTGTAAATCAAGTTTCTCTGGAAGGGGATCCATCCACAAATACTTCGGCTCCAGACCATTTCTTTTTGCAACTTCTGAAAGATAGTGTACGATTTCTGTCAGCTGAGATTTACCGGTTCCTTCTGCCTTTTCTTTTTTTCGAAGGGTTAAGACCGATTGCCCCATCATATCCAGTACCTGTACACTTGCATCTTTATGATGCACTACCGTCTCCTGAGGCTTGTACATGGCTCCTGCCCAGGCAGATTGTCCCATAGCAAAATATTCATCGTACCCAACCTGAAGATAAAACCGTCCTGTGTCCTTCAAAGCTGCTGCCTCTGGTCTTTTTAACATATCCATACTGTCCGATTTATCTTGAACCTTCAGACAGATACGGAACTTGGTGTTACTTCGAATCTGCTCATTTACCACGCCGGAAGGCTTCTGGGTAGCCAGAATCAAATGGACTCCCAAGCTTCGGCCTATACGGGCAATGCTGATCAGTTTGTCCATGAATTCCGGCTCTTGCTGTTTCATTTCTGCAAACTCGTCTGCTATAATAAAAAGATGAGGCATAGGCTCTTCTAATACCTTGTTGCGATAGAGACTTTGATAACTGTAGATATCAATTGAGGATTCTCCTGTCTTACTTTTCACTTCATTAAATATCCTCTGTCTTCGCTTCATCTCACTTTCAATAGCAAGCAACGACCTTGTAATCATGGCTCCGTCCAAATTCGTGATGGTTCCAAGCAGATGTGGGAGACGAATCCCTCTTTCTTTATCCTCAAAGGCGCCTGCCAGTCCACCTCCTTTATAGTCAATCAGAAGAAAGGCCACTTCATCCGGATGGTAATTTACTGCCAAGGATAAAATATAGGTAATAATAAACTCACTTTTTCCAGAACCCGTCATACCGGCAACGAGTCCATGGGGTCCCTGTGCTTTTTGATGTAGATCTAATGTAAACAAAGTTCCATCTGTAGCCATTCCGACAGGTGTTGCCAGACTCTTCATAGGATTACTGTTTTTCCATCTCTCTAAAGGATTCAAATGTTCCACTTTACCTACCTGAAACATTTCTAAAAATGTTATGACCTTCGGAAGCGTATACCCATCCTGTATAACCTTCAGATACAGATTTGCGATTGTTTTCATCGATTTCTGTTCTTTAAATGGGTCATAGACATCGATAGCGAAGCAAATATCCTTTTTTTCCGTATCTTTAATGTGGATGACTCGATGTGCTCCGTCCTCATGGAGTTCAAATATTTTTGTGCACTCCTTCGGCACCTCTGGAAATACAGTCAGAACCCCTGCACCCACACTTTTTTCACATCGGACCACGTCACGAATTACATCGATACTTTCATACACTTTCTTATCTAAGGCAATAATCAAGTAAAAAGGTCTTTTTCTAAGAATCTTATTCCACTCTGTTCCAGCCTTGATATCCTCATCCAGCACTCCGTGTAAATAATCATTTAGTGCAAATCCTTCGGAAGGATCCGTAGCCAGAAAGCGAGTGGTCTTTCCATCATCCCACATATGTGGCAAATACCGGATATAAGAAATCTGATTTACCATCTCCTCAGATGCCAGGATACATATCTTCACTTCATCGTAACTATGAGTCATGGCAATCTGGATTAAAACATTGCGTATAAAGGACATGGTATCTTTCTGTTGTCCGGTTACTCCACAAATCGGCTCCTCTAGAAACGAATGTAGAATCGGCACATCATCCAGAAAAATTTCCCGATTTACCATCTCGTACATTTTCTTTTCCAGCTGATCTTCATCCAACTGAAATCTCTCTTTTTGGTAATTATATTCCGCCTGTATAGGAATTCGCCCATGACCAATAGGGATTCGTAAAAAATCATCATCCTGATTTCTTCTTTCCCAAAGTCTGAGGCAATTATCAGGGAAATCCAGTACTCGGTCTGTCGATGGATAATTATAAGTAAGGTATTGTTCTTCTTTTAATTTTTCATTCTGAATTTCCTTCTCTTTATCCTGAAGATATTGATTATATTTTTGTTCTCTTCGCTCCTCATACTCTTTCTTCTGCTTTTCCGTATATTTGGAATTCAAAATCGGAAAAAGCACGGAAGATACCATCGAAGTCATATTTCCCATAAGCATCCCACGGGCAGAGGATACCATGGAACCTCCCATTCGCAGCATCAGTGGTATCTGATCATGGTTCAACGACATAGGCGGCGCCTCAAATCTAATTTCTTCCGGCTTCATAGGAAGTCGTCTTCTCGGAGACCTGTGAATCAGCTTCTGTGATACACGCTCGGCAGAACTGTCCTGACCACTCATCAGGTCATAAGGGAAAATCACCGGTTTCAAACTTTCCTTACAAGTATGAATCCTGTTATTTCCATCGGTAACCGAAAAAAACTGATATCCTATAATGATATGCAGTCCAAGAAAGGAAAGCTTATCTCCCGGATATAAGCGTTCTTGTTCCTTTCTTTTCCCATTGACATAAAGAAATAAACTGTCTTTACAATCAACCACTTCCCATGCTTTCCCTCTGCGTTCCAATGCAAAGGAAAAATCGGAAATCAAGGGATTATAGTAAATCATATCATTGGCCGGATCTTTCCCAATGCAGATTCGGTCTTTCTTTCCCGTAAAATAATTGTGATAAATCCGACTTTCTTTATTGATATATTCACAATACAGGAAAAAGAAGCTATCCCCTTGTTTCAGAATTGTCATTGCCCTGTCTTGTAAGGCAATTTTTTTATATTCATTATTTTTTACATAAAAGGATGCATCGTTTTTTGCATAAGCTCTCCATTTTTCTTCTGAGCCTTCGATATAAAGCAGATCTTCTTTTCCTTCAAACTGATAGCGGCCTTCCGGATAAATCGGAAGTGTCAGATTCTCCACTTTTTCTCCAAATAAATAAAGATGAATTCCCGTAGGAAGTTCTGCCCGGTTATGTCCGGTGGACATCTTTCCAAGAGTATCCTGATAGGTGTCTTCCATAATCTTCCCTTCCTTTCTCTACTCTAATCGATAAAGGTTCTGTATCTCCTCCAAAATACTTTTGACTACTTTGGCATCTTTACCGGTGTGCATAACACAATCCGTCAACTGTCCATCCTCTCCATGAAGCATTTTGGTAATTATCAAATTCCCGCCTTGAATCACGATTTGATGACTGTCCTCGGCCAGATACACATAATTCAAATAGTAAACACCTGTAGGTTTTTTGGAAGAAATGCAATAGATTCTATCTTCTGTCAAAACCACTCCTTCCTGTGCTCCTAAATTGCGTTTCACATTAGATGTTATTGATAATATGGATGGCTTAACATGAAGGTATACTCTACGCCCCTCGCCTATACTGCAAAATGACCGTAACTCTTTATCCTTAAGTTCAAATGCATGTCCACGATTGCCAAAAGACAACTGACTGTCATATTTTTTCAGGATTTTTAAAATCTGCTCCTTTGCATAGGCGCTGCCGATTTTATTTGTCGTAAGAAGATCATCTGCATCACAGCCATTCCGGCATGCTTTCAAGGCATATCGAAATGCCATTTCAGAGTCTCCTTTTTCTTCATAAATCAATGCATAGTTTCGATACATTAATCGGTTTACTGTGCTGACAGAGCATTCTCCTTTTCTCCAATGCATGTGAGCCTTGGACTGCATTTCCAATGCCTGTTCATATTGTCCTGCATGGAGATAACAGGTTCCTAAAAAATGATAGATTGCCCCATCTCTTGGATCCAAATCCAGTGCTCTCTCCAACTGGATTCTGGCTCTTTCATACTCGGAAACGTCAATATAGGAAAGCCCAATACGAAGATGTAATTGTGCACTGTTCTCATCCTTTTGGAGAAGTTTTTCATAAAGACTCAGTCGTTCTTTGAAAGTGCTTCTTTCACACTCCTGAAACATTCTTTTCATCTCTGTTGTCTTTGCCGTATTTTTCTCTACAAAAATTTCTCCGCAGGAAGGGCAAAAATACCCCTGGCTAAAGAACAAATAAGAAGTTCCGCCACATCGTGGGCAAATACTTTGTAAAGGTTCTGGTTCAGATACCGGTTCTGGTTCCGACTCCGGTTCTGGTTTCGGCTCTGGTCCCGGTTTCAGTTCCGAGCCTGGATTTTTCTCAGAACCACCTTTCTTCTTTTCTTCTGCTAATTTACGAAGCACCCCTTGAAGTTCTTTCAGATCTTCTGGGCCAATAACCCCAGTCTTTCCATCCGGTTCTCCATAAAATTTTTCTGAAAAAGCCTGTAAATCGGCTTTCATATCTTTTGCACTTTGATAACGGTCTTCTGGATTATGCGCACAGGCTTTTCTTATAATATCATTGAGACGTCCTATCCCTTGAATCTCCGGAAGCTCTTCCTTACCACTAATCCTCCTGGCAATTGCCCTTACCATATCTTGCGAGAAATATTGTTCCGGGTACGGAGGCAAAAAGGGCAGACGCCCATTGTTCAAGATTTCATAAAGTGTCAGACCTAATGCATAGATATCTACAAGATGTCCATAAGGTTCCATGCGAACAATCTCCGGTGCCATATAGGCCTTTGTTCCTTTTTGCGAGAGCGTCACACTTGTGTTTTCTATCTCTCTGGATATTCCAAAATCTCCAATCTTATATTCTCCAAACTTTGAAACAAAAATATTGTCAGGCTTAATATCTCTGTGAATTAACTTTTCCTGATGGCAGAATTCCAATCCTGTCAGAACATCTATTCCCATCTTTATTACATCCTGTGTGGACATTCCCTTTTCCTGAATAAATGTATTCAGATTCGTCAGTAATTCCATTCGGATATAGATACTCCACCCGATTGTTTCTGATTCTTCCACCACAGCATAATCTTCAATCGTCACAACATGGCTGGCTGACTTCATTCTATCCATCAGTTCAATCTCATTGGTTAATTGTTCCACACTTGCTTTATAGTACTCACGAATACTTTTTTCATCCATCCTGGAAGCCTGCATATTGCTTAATTCCGCCGGATCGTTGGGAATCCGTATCACTTTTATGGCACTATATGTCTCTTTTTGACCCAGAAGTTCTTTTCGTGCCTTATATACTTTTCCAAATCCACCGGAACCAATCGATGACTCTATCTTCCATTCCGGCCATATCTCTTGTATCTCATTCCCGTTTTCTACCATTTTTCTGTTTCATTCCCCTTTACTACTTTTATATCAGGTTTAGCAGAACTTCCAGCCTCCTGTTTTTCGAGAACGCCGGTGTTCCATCTTTTTTCATAATTTGCCAGACCATGGAATAGACACCTTCAATCGGTGGAGTTGCAAATTCCACTTTGACGGAAATCTTTTCACCGGGCATGACACGTTTTTTGAATGGTACGCATAATTCCCTTTTTGCGTATGAAAAGTTATCTCCGTTGATGCACTCCAAATAATATTCATTCCATATCGTTGTTCCTGTATTTTGAATAATCCAGGTATGAGAATACAGATTTCCTGAAATGACTGTGACCGGAAGCCGAGGTATTTCTTCTATGACATTATAATTTCCACCTTTTTTTATCTTGGATACTTTCTCATCTTCATAATCCATTACCGTGAAATGTAATCCTATTCCCAATCTATCTGGAAAAGCATCATTGCCATTACTGTCCTTCATTTTCCAGGTCATAACATAAGTTCCGGGTTTGTCCGGTGCATAAAATGATACACTTGGAGACACTTTATCCCCCGGATAAACAAATTTGGGAAGTTGGAGGATTCTGTTTTCCTCATCTAGTTCCATCATGGGCTGATTACATTCATAATATCGATTCTCCCATAATGTATCCCCCACATTTTTCATGATCCACGTATGATTTATCCGTTCTCCCGGTGATACAATGCTCATATCTGGTGGATATTCATGTTGAAATAATGCTCCGTCTTTTCTGGTTGAACTATTACCATCCTCTTCTTCCTTAAGACGCGTATGCTGCTCCTGATTATATATGTACTTTACATAAATCTGATTAATTTCTTCCGGAAAAATAGCCATGAGAACATAAAACGTCAGGACATTCTCCCATTTTGTTTTTAACCGGTTCGTCTCAGTATCAAACAAATATTCCCTAAGGTTTTTGGAAATCTCGATTTCTTCTTCATTTATGATTTGTAAAAAGGCCTCATTCATGCCCTTTTCAGAGAGTTGCCCATATAAAAGAGCCTTTGCTTTCCCCTCTATCCTCGAAATAGCCCACGGGTGTTCGAACAAATATGTGCGCAATGTTGCAATATATCTTGCTTCTCTTTTGCAGTCCGAAAGGAATCTGCTTCTTCGCGCTTTATCATTCCAGATTTTACAATTGAGCCATCGTATTTCTATGGGAAGAAGCTCTTCAAAAAAATCTTTTTTCGAGCGATATTTTGGAGGAACTTTCCAAACAGACGGGAATTTTTCACATTTGCCCGGATAAAAAATCTCGTAAACCTCTTTTAAATTCATCCCGACAATCCTCCTCGTATTTTCAGTAAATGCGCCGCTGCTGAGCGATTAGTTGTATTTTACCATTATAAGGTTGTATTTGCATTGTTTTTCAAGTTGTAAAAACATTTATTCCTTCTGTCGGAAAACCTATGTAAGGACAAGGAATGTGCCTTGGCACATTCCAGCGCCTGCGGTGGTCGCTTGCGACATCTACACTGTACACCGCAGTGCGCATCCCCGCGGAGCGTTTTATTTATCGGGAAAGAATTTCCCTAATAAATAAAAAATAGTCCAGAATAATCTGAACTATTTTCTAAAGCATGTTATTATTAGCAAATGTAAGCTCCATTAACTCACTTGCTATTTCTTTACTTGGCACCCTCATAATGCTGTCATCTATTTTATCTTTTGCAAGAAGGTTAATATTTCCATACCAGACAATTTCCTGGTCGATAATTGCAAAATACTCACATGTTTCTTCTACTGTTTTTTTGTAACCTATTTCAAGCATTCCTTAAAAATTGATGTGCCTTTGCATATATTATATATTTTATTGCCTTGTGTGAAGATTTAACTCTTTATCTATATCTCGTCCGGCATACATTACTCTAAGAATTGTTACAACTCTTTTATCAATATCTGAAATATAAAGTACCACATAATTATCTACAGGTAATACATGAAGTCCACGGCTTTTCCACGGTTCTTTTTCATATTTTCGATAACGCTCCGGCATAGTATCCAGACTTAATATCTGTTCTTCCAGACGGTCAAGCTGCCCGCTTGCATTTTCTGGCGATTGTAATTCAAAAGCAATATATTCAAAAATTCCTCTCAAATCATTGTCAGCCTGTTCGGATACTTCTACCTCATATATCATAAGCCATAATCCTTGCGAATGTCAGCAAATGCTTTCTTCGCATTTTTTGTCCGTCCAGCCTGCATATCCGCATATCCTTTCTCCAGTTCTTCATTGAACACTGTTTCTGATAATGTGCTGATGTCGACAGGTTTTGCAGATGGTAGTTTTACTTCAAACGGAAGTCCTCTCTGCAAAATAATTTGTTTATAAAACATATTAATAGCACTGGAAGCAGGGATACCAAGTGCAGCCAGAATACTTTCTGCTTTTTCTTTAACATCTGGTTCAATCCTTGCATATAAATTTGCTGATTTTGTAGCCATACAAAATTTCTCCTTTCGCGAGTAGTGTTTCCATCTATTTTTATTATATGTAAATGTCCGCACAATAGCAATACTTATTTCGTACTCAAAAAAACGATAACCAACAAAAGATAACCAACAAAAAGGCACAACCGAAGGATTTTCTCCCGCAGGCTGTGCCTTTACATTTCTTATATATTATTCTACTCTGCTTTCATTATTCTCCGTTCAGCAGTGTTTCTACAGTTGTTGCCAGTATGCGCCCTACCTGCTGTGAATCTTTCAGTTGTACATAGTAGTAGGTGCCACTTTCGTCTTTAGAGCCGATGTAAAATTCGGTTGTCTGTTCTGCGTCATCGGAATCTGACTTATAAGTTACCGTCATTTTGATCCGGTTCGCTTCATCCAGCCCATAACTGCTCAGAGTTTCGTCAGTTACATGGTAATCTGCGAAATTGGTAAAGTATGTTGTTGCCAGCGTATTGGAAACGGTTGATACAGTATCTTCCTGTTCTTCCTCCTCGGAATCATACACTTTCTGTGTGCCATCTGCCATATCTACCGTCATTTTTACAAAGCTGTCCTGAGACACATACGGGAAGCTGTCCGTTTCTGCCAACTCATCCATGGTCCATACCATCTGCGATACAACGGTACCGGAAACCGTGTAAACGGTATCTCCATTTTCTTCCATGATATAATAATTCTCACCGGAAGTATTTCCTATCAGGAAGGAATGTTCTTTATCGGCCGTCTGCAAGGACAATCTGTATTTTGGATTATCCAGTCCATAATCCGCAAGGGAATCTGGTTTCTCTATTGTTTGCACTGCCTCAATACTCTTAAATGCATTTTCCATGGCAGTCATGGTATCCTGTTTCAGAGCAATCGTTTCGTCTTTTTCGTATATCCATGTGCCGTTTTCTTTCAAGAAAACCCAAGTATTCGAATCATTCAAATTATCCGTAACATTGGAATTATCGGAACTATCCGAACTAACAGTGCTGCCCAAGCTATCTGAACTATTCGAGTTATCCAAATAAATAATTCTCTGCAGTTCCTCAGCCTGGAATAGATAAGTCTTTTCTGCTTCTGCTTTTTCGGCATCTTTTTCCTCTTTCTTTTTGCCCCAGGTCTGAATACCCACAAGCAGGACTACCAGGAGAAGAAAGCAACCAATCAGTATCCACAAGGTCTTTTTCTTTTTATTCATATCCTACGCTTTCCTCCTTCTCATCCATACTACAAATCCAAGCAGGAGAATACCAAGCGGTACAATAAAGATTGTTAGCATACTGATACTTCCCGTATGAAGCGGTGTATTGTAGGTTGTCTGAAGGCTCTTAGATTCAATGGCCAGATTTTCCACATCATCAAAGTTTGCTGTCACTGTATTCATAAATAAAGTCAGATTATCCAAGTTGGCAAATGCGCCTGTTACCTGAGAATCAATCATAGAACCACTTGCAAGAACCGTAAGTTTTGATTCATCCTTGGTTGCCACTGCGCCTAAGATATAAGAACCCTTTTCCTCAGAATCTTCTGTTACTGCATAACTGTTTGCAGAAGAATTCATAAATGCACTTACCGTTACACTGTCATCTTCTGTATCCGTCTTCTGTAAACCAAAGGAATTCATCATCAGCACCATCTTGTTGTCGATACCATTTCCAAGGTCACCGGATAGAGAAAGTACCGGAAAGATTGCGTAATAATTTCCTTGATAGCAGCGCTCCATGTCCGCAATGTAACCGTCTACTTTTTCCAGACCGTAGGATGCCATCAGAGAATCCAGATTTGGAGTTTCCTTGGTTGTATTTCCAAGAATCAGATAAACCTTACCGCCATTTTCCATATAATCGGAAATCAGACTCAGCTCGTCATCCGTAATATCAGAAGTTGGAGCATTTAACAGTAGAAGCCGGCAATCCTCCGGAATTTCCGGATTCATACTTAAGTTCCATTCTTTCGTGGAAATATTATTCTTTGTAAGCAGTTCGGAAACAGAGGAAGAAATGGTCTCCTCTCCGTGTCCGCTTGTGCGATAAATCATAGATTCTGTCTCACTTGCCACATAATTGACCGCACTGGTAAGCTGCCCTTCTCCGTCAAATGCAGACTCTGTCATCTGTCCTGTTGTATAATAGGAAGAATAATCGTACTGAATAATGTCTGAAAATGCAATCGTTGTTGTCTTTCCTGTTTCTTCGCAGGAAACTACGATAATATCTCCATCTGTATCATACTCCTGTAATACAGCCGGATGCTGTACACTATCTGTCCATTCTACTTCAATATGGTCTGATAAACCTGCATACTTCTTAACAAATGTCTCAATTCGAGAATCCATGCTGTCAAGTTCTGTGATTACCTGAACTTTGATATCCTTATCCAGATTCTTCAGCATATCCATCGATGTATCACTGATTTCGTAAATATGTGTGTCACTGAGGTCAATATTTTTCAAGCTGTCCGGCATCTGACCCGCAATCAGATTGATTACTACAACAATTGCAATCACGATACCTGCAAGTCCTGCACTATATACACCATTGCGGGAATTTTTTGACTGAAACATTTCTTTTATTTTCTTCATCTCTTATCCCTCCTAACTCCAGCGTCTCTTCTGAATTGACTGCATGGTCAAGAACAAAAAGACACCGATAAATGATGCATATAACACAAGTCCACCAAGACTAAAAGTTTTATCTGTTACAATCTGATCGAAAACTGCCACGACACTTAATTTTTCAAAAAAGTTTGGAAGCAGGCTTTCGAATACTTCGCCTTTTACAAAGCTGAGTACCACAATGACAGCCACGCCAACTACCTCCACTACGCCAGCCAGTGCCCAGTTACGGGTCAGACTATAAAGAATCGCTGCAAGTGCAGTGAGAATCAATACGCAGCCTATCATATTTCCGCTTTGGGAAGATGGAAGATAGTGGGTCAGTCCATCCCAAAGAAATGTGAGCATTAATGCGCCAAATGTAATCACGGCCGCAATAATCGTACTCTCTGTCAATGTAGAAAGGAAAGTTCCGATTGCTATGTAAATGCATCCAAGCAGGAAGAACATTCCGATTGCTACATAATCTACTTTAAAATATGCGGTTCCAAAACTTTTAATTATCAGTGGGAACACGCAATAAACCAGACATGGAATTGCGATGACCGTTACCATAGCCAGATATTTTCCTATAACTACTTCTGAAAGCCGCACCGGTGCACATAAAAGCAGCTGGTCTGTTTTATTTTTCCGTTCTTCGGAAAAGCAACGCATGGTCAGAAGTGGAATGATAATAATCAAAATGTAGGCCGTACTGGATAGCACATAGGAAAAATATGGATACCCTGAGTACAGATTGTATGCCATAAAATAAATGCTGGTAAATGCAATCATTACAGCAATGATTAAATACCCTATCATAGAGTGAAAATACGATTTCAGTTCTCTTTTATAAATCGCTGTCATGTTCTTCTTCCTCCTTCTGATTTTCATTGCCTTTCGTCAGCTCTAAGAAGACATCTTCCAGACTGGTCTGACTGTCCACAATCTGAAGGAGCGGGCATTGCGCTTCTGCAAATGCGTAGAACATTGCTTCCCTGCTATCCGTTCCCTGTTTCGAAGTGAAGACTGCTTGAGTCGTTCCTTCTTCTTTTCCTTCGGTAATTTCCACATTCTGAAGTCCTTCCATACGCTCCAGAATCTGCTGTACGGTTTCCATTTTACCCTTTGCAACCAGTTCGGTCTGTCTCTGATTGCTCAGTGTCTTTTCCAGATTCTCCGGTGTATCGCTTGCCACCAGATGTCCCTTGGAAATAATCATGATATAGTCGCATACTTCCTGAATTTCTGCCAGAATATGAGAACTTAAGATTACGGTATGTTCCTTTGCCAGTTCCCGGATAAGCTGGCGGATTTCAATAATCTGTTTCGGATCCAGACCAACCGTAGGTTCATCCAGAATAATGATTTCCGGGAAACCTAAAATCGCCTGCGCCAGCCCTACTCTCTGCTTATAGCCTTTGGAAAGATTTCGAATCAACCGTTCTTCCACATCTTCAAGCTGTACCATATCGATAACCTTATCAATCTGTTCTTCCCGCTCGGCTTTTGGTATTTTCTTCAATTCTGCCACAAAAGTCAGATATTCTCGCACTTTCATATCTACATAAAGCGGCGGCATTTCCGGTAAATATCCAATGAAATGCTTCGCCGCTTCTGGTTCCTCTAAAATGTTGTGTCCATTAATCAGAACTTCTCCTTCTGTTGCGCCCAAATATCCCGTCATAATGTTCATGGTTGTAGATTTTCCGGCTCCGTTAGGACCAAGAAATCCATAAATCTGTCCAGACTCTACCGTAAAATTCAGGTGGTCTACCGCAAGATGATTTCCATATTTTTTTACGAGATTTCTTACTTCTATCATTACGCTTCCTCCCCTATATATTCTGGCATCCGGCTGTCTCTCGCCAAATACATCACAATTATATGGGCGGTTTGTGTTCTTTCTGCGTAAAACTTTTGAACTTTTTGAGGAAATTCTGTGTTGAAAATGTGAAATTATGGAAGCCCTATGCCAGAAATTCTCCCAAAATTTCTCTTATTTTTGCCTCCTTTGCTGCATCAATTCCGTCCTTTCCTTTGGAAGCTTCTTTTTCTTCCTCATGGCTCTGCGCCCCGCATGCCTTGGTTTCATAACCTTTCGTTTCGCAGTTTTTCGTTTCCTTGGCAGTTTTTTCTGTTTCCACTTCCGGGTCTTCTGCTCTCGAAGCCACCGGTGAAGAAACTGCAACTGCCGGTGCTGATTCTTTCTTATTTTTCTGATTCATTTTCTCGTACCTGTGTGCATATGTATTTCCTAAGAAATCTACCATGTAAATTTTCGCTGCTTTTAATTTATATTCTTCATCAAGGAGTAAATGTAACACCGTGAGCGCCAGTACTCCGGCTGCCCCCAGTACAATGTATTTTGACACCTCCAGACGCATAAGTCCAAATGCATATGCACCAAATGCTCCTGCAATACAAAGCAGTGCATACAGCCAGACGCAGACCAGCTTTAATTTTCTCCACGAATACAGCCGCAATCCCCATACACGGTATTCGTAGACATATTTATCCACAAGGGCACGAACATTTTGCACTTTGTCATTTACCATACATGCATGCTCGTATTTCGAGCGAATCAGTTTCATCAAAGGGTGATTGCTTTTTCCCATGTCCTCTGCCGCATTTACCAAACGTTTTATCGAAACAGCCGAAATAATATGCGCAATAAGCGCAATGACAAGAATGCCTCCGGCCACGTAAAAAAGTACTTGTTGTGTAATCAATGTCCTTAACATAAAAGAACCCTCCTTCTTTGATTTGTCGCTTATTATAACGCAAATCTCCAAAGTTGGGTTCTATAATCGTTCGCCTTATTTTGCTCTCCGTAACTGCCTTTTTGTCGAATCCTGCCCTGCACTCTACAGCCGTTCTAACATATTTTTCAACAGTTTCAATGAATGTTGTGTTGCATGCTTTTCGAATGTCGGATAATCCATTACTGCACTATTGTCAGCTTTGTCCGAAATAGCACGAATAATGACATACGGAACTTTGTTCAGATATGCCGTCTGGGCAATGGCTGCACCCTCCATCTCAGCACATTTTCCATCGAAAGTACGCACCAGATAATCCTTCTTCTCGTTTCCTGCGATAAACTGGTCTCCACTGACCACTCTTCCGGTAAATGTATGAATATCGGTATTGACTTCTTCATTTGCCAGTCTGGCTGCTTCTACAAGCTTTGCATCTGCCGGGAACGAAAAGGTATCCAATCTCGGAATCTGACCTACCGGGTCTCCAAATGTCGTAGCATCCATATCATGCTGTACTGCATCGGTAGAAATCACAATGTCTCCTATATTAATATCTGCGTCAAGCGAACCTGCCACACCGGTATTAATCAGTGCATCCACGCCAAACATATCTACCAGAATCTGCGCACAGATTCCTGCATTTACCTTGCCGATTCCGCTTCGCACTACCACGACATCTTTCCCACAAAGACTTCCCTTTGCAAATGTCATAGAAGCCTTCTCCAGCATTTCTTCTATTTCCATCTCTGCCTTCAGAGCTGCTACTTCTTCTTCCATAGCCCCAATAATTCCTATCATCTTTATGTCCTCCGTAAATAAATCTGTCCTGTATATTAATTATAATCATAAATCAGATTTTTCCTAGCTTTTTTTTACGTTTTTTGTTATCATTGTTTTGTTTCAAACGAAAGGAGATAAAGAATTATGGTATACAAAACATCAGGTGTCTGTTCCAAAGAAATTTCTTATGATATTGATGAAAACGGTTGTATTCACAATGTTTCATTCTTAGGTGGATGCAATGGAAATCTGAAAGGAATCGGAAGCCTTGTAGAAGGCATGAAAGTAGAAGATGTCATTGCCCGTTTAGAGGGAATACAGTGCGGAAGCAAAGGAACATCTTGTCCGGACCAGCTTGCAAAGGCATTAAAAAAGTAGAACCTGCCCGGTTCTACTTTTTTATTTGTATTGATTTACTAAGTGAGTTTGTCTTGTCATTTAATGTTTTTGAATTGCGTTTTTAGATTTTAATTTTACGTTTTACAAATTCTATTTTTCGAATAAAAGTGTGGAAAAATATCTTTCCGCTGTATCCGGAAGAATGGTTACCATAGTTTTCCCTTTCCCAAGCTTTTTTGCAAGTCTTACAGCAGCAGCCACATTGGTTCCACCGGTTCCAATCCCAGAGCAAAAGCCATCTATTGGTTTCCCGACCTGTTCTACAATTTCTGCGTCTGTATATTCTAGATGGGCTCTGTAATCCACCGTAGTTGCAAACTGCTGAGGCACGAATACATGGGTGTCTTCTTTCTGCATTTCAAGTGCCATCTGTATACATTGGATAATACATTTGCCTATATCGCCATCATCATGGACTACTCTTATCTCAGCCCCGTATTGTTTTACCAGTTTCCTACGTTCTTCGCTAACGGAATCGGGCATGATAATTATCGTCTTATAACCTCTCACTGCACCAACCAATGCCAATCCTATTCCCTGATTTCCACTGGTGGGCTCTACAATAATCGTTTCCCTATTGATAATGCCTTTTTGTTCTGCATCCAGAATCATAGTTAACGCAGTTCTCGTTTTCACTGAACCACCTACATTCACTGCTTCGAACTTTACTAAAATTTCCGCACTTTCCTCATCGACCATGCGATTAAGCCGAATCATCGGGGTATTCCCTACGGCTTCTAAAATATTATTGTAAACCGCTTCCTGCACCTCCTGCTTCGACGCGCGCCCGCTGTTTTCACAGTTCCCGGTCTTGTCGCTCCGCTCTCTCTTTTAGTATATTGTCAACCTGCGTCAGTTGCAACCCCAAAAGAAGGCTAGGCCGGTTAAAGGTTACAGAATATTTGTCTGCGACAGAAAGCTTGTAGTTCCGGTCACTATATCGCTTTCCTTTTCTCAATATTCAATTTTTATTGGGTAAAGTGTATGTTACAAAATTGTCTATTGAGATTGTCTGATTTGTCATCTCTTGCCTAATCATCAGGACTTACTTCCAACTGCCACACTATTTACCATCCACGCTAATGTTAATCTTAAGGCCTTTTATTTATTACATCACATGTTCGATAAATATTCGCGAAAGTCTGGTAGCTGGAAGAGCTTCCTGAGAAGCTCTCTGGCAATGATTATTTTGTTTTCATTTTATTTCGCCTTTGTACAAATTAAAAATAAAATAGGAATTTTTGTGTTGCTTGTTTGAATGTTAAATATAAAGTCCGTCGGTGTAAGACTCCGTAACATCTGATCCCGCATAATGAGTACAATATACTCGGTAATAATAACCTGTTGGAACAGATATTTTTTTACTACTATTTACATAATATGCGTTGTCCTTAGAAGCACTCCAGCTTGTGTAATACTGCCATTTTCCATTAACCAGTCGCTGTACACGTACTAATACTTCTATATGGTCTACAGTTCTTTGTCCCGTAGTATCTCCTCCTGCACCAATTAGCCCTGTTCCCTGTTTATTGATAGTTGAGGAACCGCTCTTCAAATAGTATCCTCTCGTCTTAGGACCAACTGTCACTTCTGAAGAGTCTGTGTCCAATAGATAGGAACCATCAATGCAAACCGGCTCGTCAGCCGCCTGTGCATTTGCAGATATTCCTAAACTCAAAACCATAATCATTGCCATCACAACCGATACGAGTTTTCTCATGTTTATCCCTGCCTTTCACTATATTAACGCACAAGCAGAAAAAAACTGACGCGATTTTTATAAAATTTTTAAATTCTCTAGAATTTTTATAATCTCGCTTTTATTAATATTCGTTATGGTATTTATCGTATAATATATCTTTGAATTTTCAAAGTGTGCTACATATGAAACTGCATTGCTATTAGGCACTTTATAACATTTCAATTCTATCGGAACACTATTAACTGTAATTACCTGTTCATCCAATAGTTCATCCTCCACTTCATAACCATATGCCTGTTCTATCGGATTAAAAAACATCCTGTACTCTAAAACTGTATTTTGATTTTGATAAAACATACATGCTTTATTTAAAGTTTCATCCACTTCATAATCAGAAAAATCAAATCCATTAGGCAAATACCCAAAATGAACAATTTCCGCTCCAAATGTATTTCTTATTTCTTCATATGCTTCTGCCTCTCCACCCGTGCTCTCAACTACCGCCTCATCTCCTTCTCTTTCGGAGTTCATTTTTACCATCCTGCTTGTTCCGAGTATCTGATTCTTAATCTCTGTCACAAGCGGAACTTCACCGATGCTCGTCATGCTCATGGCAAATGCCAGTACTGCAACGATTGCGACCAACAGATACAGTTTTTTTCTACGTTTCTTAAACGGAATTGTCTTATGTGTATCAACCTCGTTTTCATCCGAGACTGTTTTTCCATTTTCCTGCAGTGCCTGCATTTCCCTGCCAAGCCGGAATGCTTCTCTGTCTTTTTCAGGCATTTCTTCGCAAGCTGCCTTCTTTTCTTCTAGTTTCTGAATCTTCTGCATAAGCACTTCTTCATTCTCATCCGGAAGCTTAAGATCTTTCAGGGACTCATCGGCTTCTATTTCTTCCAGAATCGCCTGTGCTTCCTTATCGAGTTCTCCGCGCAGAAGTTTCTCCATTTCCTCATGTTCGTTCTTCATTAGTGACCTCCTCGCCACTGCTTTCTCATTTTGCATTTCATTTCTTGCCCCATTCATCTTGACCTTTCCATGCACAGTGATTAAACTGTAACTATGAACGCTCTAAAAACAGGAGGCAAATCCATGAAACGAATTATCTTAACCGGTGGTGGTACCGCCGGCCATGTGACACCTAACATTGCATTATTACCCAGATTAAGAGAACTTCAATATGACATACACTATATCGGTTCTTACACCGGAATCGAAAAAGAACTGATTGAAAAACAGCAGATTCCATACCACGGAATTTCTTCCGGGAAACTTCGCCGTTATTTCAGTCTGAAGAACTTTACCGACCCATTTCGTGTACTGAAAGGCTTCAGTGAAGCGAATCACCTGATTAAAACGCTGAAACCTGATGTGATTTTTTCCAAGGGTGGCTTTGTCAGCGTTCCTGTTGTCATTGCCGGGAAACGGAATCATGTTCCGGTCATCATCCACGAATCGGATATGACTCCGGGACTTGCCAACCGCATTTCCATTCCATCTGCTTACAGGGTATGCTGTAACTTTCCTGAAACTTTAAAAGCACTCCCGGAAGATAAAGCCGTATTAACCGGCTCTCCTATCCGACAGGAACTTATGACCGGGGACCCGGAAAAAGCCCGTGCTTTCTGTGGATTCAAGGATGAAAAACCAGTGATTCTTGTAGTTGGCGGGAGTCTGGGAGCTACTGCTGTCAATCAGGCAGTGCGTGCCATTCTACCGGAACTATTAAAAGATTTCCAGGTAATTCATCTGTGTGGGAAAGGTAAGCTTGATACCAGTTTAAACAACTTAGAAGGCTATGTCCAGTTCGAATATATTCAGGATGAACTGCGTCATTTATTCGCCCTCTCTGACATCGTAATTTCCCGTGCAGGTGCAAATGCTATTTGTGAACTGCTGGCTCTCCAGAAACCAAATCTTCTGATTCCACTTTCTGCCAGTGCAAGCCGTGGAGACCAGATTTTAAATGCCCGTTCTTTCGAGCGTCAAGGTTTCAGCAAAGTTCTAGAGGAAGAAACACTAACAAATGAATTGCTTCTTGACACGGTTCACGAACTTTACGATAACCGTCAGCAATACGTAACTGCTATGCAGCAATCCTCCCAACAAAATCCGATTGAAACAATTATCCAGTTAATCGAATCCGCTTCAAAAAATAAATAGTATATATGCCATATTTGAAAAACAGGTGTCGATTCGACACCTGTTTGTTGCTAAATCGGATCCTTCGCCGTCCTATTCATTGTCTGGTTTTATATGTTCTCTTACCCATTTTCGTGCTCTGTATAACACACTTTGCAATACTTCCAGACTGATTCCCATCTTATCCGTGACATCTTTCTGTTTCATTCCCTGGCAGTATACCAGCATCACTGCTTCATACCATCGTTCGTTTGTTGTATAAAGCCTATCCAGAATATATTCACTTCTGTGAATCCGTTCTTCTGCATCGATTTTCTCAAATACCGTTTCTTCTGCTCCAGGCAATAATTGATGCCGGAGCAGCTTCATATCCACTTCCTCATCCGGAACTTCACGAAGAACCCGTCTTAAATAGGAACAGGCTTCATTCTTTGCCGTTACGATTAACCACTGTAGGAGATATTCTTCTGTGTATGTATCAAAGTGCTCATACAGTTTCACAAAAACTTCTTGTGTGATATCTTGAGCTGTATCATAATCCACGTTAGAGTATCGCATCACGATTTTAAAAACTGTATCCTTATTTTCAACATATACATGCCGAAAATGTTCTAAATTCTTTTCCCTCATAACCATGTGCTATCCTCTACCTTATTACTCTATTTCTCCTTTTTTATTTTGCCTCGGCAATCTTTGCCAGAATCTCATCTCTGTCAGCATCCTTAAGTTCACCGCTTTTCCACCCAAATCCGGCATCATCATTCTTGTAACGCGGAATCAGATGCATATGAAAATGAAATACCGTCTGACCTGCTGCCTCACCATTATTCTGTACAATGTTGTATCCATCGCATCCAAGAACTTCCGTAAGCTTTGTTACCATCTTCTTAGCAAGCTTAAATGCTCTTCCGGCAACCTCTTCATCAATTTCATAAATGTTTGCGTAATGCTCTTTTGGCAAAATCAGGGCATGTCCCTTTGTAGCCGGTCCAAGATCAAGAATGACTTTGAACTCATCATCTTCGTAAATGGTGGCTGTCGGAATTTCACCATTTGCAAGCTTACAAAAAATGCAGTTATCGTCTCTCATACTACCATCCTCCATTCAAAAAACATTTGATTATCCATATCGCCAATGCTACACTAACCTCAGAAAGGCGGTATGAATATGTCATTTACAACCAGTGATTATGAACAATTACAACTTCTCATGGACAAAAGTCCAGAAAATAAGGCTTTGATTCAGAAACTTCTAGATACCCACCAATATACGGTCAGCAAAATCAGTCATGAAATCCGAAATCCCCTGTCGCTCGTGTACAGTATGCTTCAAATGACAGAAACCCAGCATCCGGAAGTCAAAAACTTCAAATACTGGGGTCAGATTTGTGATGATCTGGAATTTATCAATCAACTCTTAAACGAGCTATCAGCCTACAATAACAGCGAACGACTTCGCAGGGAGCTCTTCTCCTTCACAGAACTTTTGAAAAAAATCTGTCTTTCCTTTGCGGCTACCTGCAGCGATACAGATATTGAATTCACATCTCTTGTTATTTCCGATCCTGTAATGTATAACGGTGATTCGGTAAAACTAAGAGAAGCGATTCTGAATCTTCTGAAAAACGCGAAGGAAGCAATCTCCGGAAATGGCTCCATCTACCTAGAAACCACACTTACAGGAAATCATTTCATCATCCGCATTTCCGATACAGGATGCGGAATTGCTGTGGAAGATTTGGATACTATTTTCGACACTTTCGTAACACACAAAACTGGTGGAACCGGCCTTGGACTTGCAATCGTCCAAAAGACCATTATGGCTCACAATGGCTGCATCTCGGTTGATTCTACCCCCAATAAAGGAACAACCTTTGTTCTGCAATTTCCAATCACTTAATTACGGACTTATTATAGTGAATAACCATTACTTTTACAAGGAAAATTTTTCCATTTTTGATTTTTGTAATGATTGTAATGGTTTATGTAACATTTTATCGAAAAATACCGAAGAATATCGGAAATCACACAAAGGAAATAATTTATGGTATGCTTGCAAAATCAATGATTTAACAAAAGATTCACGGGCATTTAGAACTGTAAAAAACCATAAATATATGCTATGATAAGTATAGTAATATCGCTCGTGAAAATAAGAAAAGCGAGGGATACTAATGAGTAATAACAATCAGTTTATTATGTCACCAACTAATGATTTCTGTTTCAAAGAATTAATGCAGAACCCGAAAGTACGAAAGGGATTCATTTCGTGCATTCTAAAGAAATCGCCGGAAGAAATTGCAGAAACCATCCTGATGCCAACAGAGACAAAGAGAGACTACGCCGATGATAAGCTCTCTGTTCTGGATGTAAAGATTCTATTGGCAGATGGTACGAAAATGGATTTGGAAATGCAGGTAGCATATTTTGGTTCATGGGATAAACGGGTTTTATTTTATTTAACAAAAATGTATACCGAACAAATCCGAAAAGGCGAAGACTACGAAAAGCTTAAAAAATGTGTTCATGTAGGCATTCTCGATTTTGTACGTTTTCCGGAAAGTGATGAATGTTATCACAAAATCAACCTCTGTAATTGCAAAAATGGGGAAATATACACAGATTTGCTGGAATTACATATTTTAGAGCTTCCAAAATTACCGGCAGCACGCGCAAAGCTTGCACATGGCGAAATGATTTCAGATGAGCTGGTTATTCGATGGATGGAATTCTTTAGTGGTAAAACGCAGGAGGATTTTGAGACTATGGCAAAGCAGGATGAATATATAGAAGAGGCTGTAAACACTATATTTGAACTTAGTGCCGATGAACAAAAGCGGTTAGAATACGAAGCGCGAGAAAAAGCGATTCGGGATGATAGAGCCAGACGGAACTGGGCTATTAAAACAGGCCTCGAAGAAGGGCGTAAACAAGGTCTGAAACAAGGTCTGGAACAAGGTCTGGAACAAGGTCTGACACAGGGTCGGGCTGAAGGTTTAGCTTTGGCGGCCAGAATTATCCAGTTAAAACAGTCAGGAAAAACACTGGAAGAAATTTCTACGGATTGTGGGTTATCGCTGGAGCAGGTGAAAGAAATTTTAGGCGAATAACAATCAAATTCAAACCACGAAATTGATAGTTGATGCATATACAAGAAGCAGTTGTCATTCTGTAAGGTATGGCAACTGCTTCTTGCTAATTCAATTATTTTACAGGGAAACTGTTGTTTTCATTGTAGCGTTTTCAAATACGAAATCACTGAATTCGTTTCCGATTCCCGGAAGTTCCGGAACGGTAAAGTATCCGTCTACCGGCTGATAATCGTATTTGCATAAGCGTTTATTATAATCATAACGGTTGTATACATGGTGTTCATGTATAGTAAAGTTCGGAATTGCTGCTTCCAGATGCAGGGATGCTGCTGTAAGAAGCGGGCTTGAGCATACATGAATCTGTACACCTACATCATAAATATGAGCAAGGTCACACACTTTCTTTGTCTCTGTAATTCCACCGCAGTTTCCGATGTCCGGCTGAATCATCTGGATGGAGCCATCTTCAAAATATGGAGCATATCCCCATCTTGTGTAAATACGTTCGCCCTGGGCGATTGGCATATTCAGATGATCGTGTACATACTTGTTCATCTTCGGATTCGGTGTACATGGTTCTTCAAAGCAGAAAATGTTATATTTTTCTGCAAGACGTCCAAGCTGAACAGCTACCTGTGCATCAATGTAAGAATGATTTTCCATAATGATATCTACATCCGGTCCTACTGCCTCACGGACTGCTGCAAGACGGCTAATTACCATATTCACATACTTTGGAGGAAGCAGTCTTGTGGTATCTTCATGGTTCAGTCTTCTTCCGTCTTCGTCAAATGTGAAGAAATCAATCTTGATTGCATCGTAGCCTTCCGCAACTGCCTTTTTCGCATTATTTACATAATCTTCAATTGTAATGGCCGGAGTCTTCTTGTCTCCCCACCCAAACTGAAGCTGGCTGGCATAACATCTTAATTGATTGCGAACCTTTCCGCCAAGTAACTGATAGAGCGGAACATTGAAATATTTTCCTTTAATATCCCACAGAGCAACATCAAGTGCTGAAATTGCCGAAAAAATAACAGGGCCGCCATTCTGTCCCCAGAATGTTTCTTTATATAACGTTTCCCAGATAAATTCTGTCTGAAGCGGGTCCATTCCTACAATCTTATGCGCAAAATCTACAATTGTGCTGAATGCACCTGTGGAACCACTGCCATAAGCCATTGCAGCTTCTCCATCGCCGTAGATTCCTGCATCTGTGTATACACGGCATAAAACCGGCTTCCACGTCTTGTTGTCTTCCGGCTTTAAATCCATAATCATAACATCTACTTTTGTAATCTTCATTATCGTCTTGCCTCCATTATTTTCTGTTAATTCAAAGTCCATCTCAGAATGCGGTTTTTCACTTTTTCAAATAACTGCATTACAATAACCAATACTACAACCATGAAAATAAATCCGCTCCATGCTTCACTGTAAAGTCCATATTCAGCGAATTTCTTTACATAGTAGCCCATGCCATACTTCGCACCATACATTTCTGCATATACAAGTACTACGAAAGAACCTCTGAGTGAGTTGATAAATCCTGACATAATAGACGGCATAGCCGCAGGCAGGATTACCTGAAACATTTTTTCAACCGGATTTAATTCCAACGTTTTTGCTTTATCAAGAAACACCTTATCAATCGTCATAATACCGTTGATTGTGGCAAATAATGTTGCCCAGATTGTATTATATACCACCAGGAACAAAGAAGCTGTTCTGAAGTTCGGTGCCATAAGCAGTGCAAATGGTGACATCAGAATCGAAGGAATGACACTGATTGAATATACAACCGGATATACAACCTTCCGGATTTTCTTATGCATACCAAGAATCGTTCCGCCTACAATGGCAATGGCTGCTGCAAGGACAATTGCCGGAATCATAAGTTGGAAGGAATAAAACATATTTAAGAAAAGGGTTCCTATGTTATCCCGGAATGAGCCAGCCACTTTACTTACTGATGGAAAGAGATATCCACCAAAAAGCTGGTTATCTGCGATATATTTATACCCGAAAAACATAGCTAAATAAATACAAGCCGTCATCCAATAATCTTTTATAAATTTTAAAACTTTTTGCATAGATACCTCCATTTAAAATACATTCTCATAAAAAACTCAATTCCGCAGCGTAAACGGCGGAACTGAGTTTTTATCCTGTTACTGATTATTGATCGTTTTCTTCGAAGAATTTAACTCTTCCATCGTAAAAATCTGGGTCTTCATCACGATATTCAGCTACACATTCATCAAGAGCTTCTTTATAAAGTTCTGTATTGATGTGGTCTTCAATCTTGATATCTTTTGCATCATTTTCATCAATGAATCCCATCTTAATCATGCCTTCCCATGTCTTGATTACAGAGTTCTTACATGGGTCTACACTTGAAACATAGTTTTCATTTAACAGATATGCTGCAACATAGTCTTCATCTGCACCGATTTCTTTTGCAAGAATGGATACACATTCTTCTTTGTTAGCAAGATACCACTGTTCTGCACGGATAAGTGCTTTCAGAAGAAGTTTTACTGTAGTTGGGTTCTTCTTTACAAAGTCTGTGTTCATGTTCATACGGCAGCATCCATAGTTTGGAACAAGGTCATCTAACCATGCTTTGATTTCGATTTCATCGTTATTTCCTACTGTAAATAACTGGTCTCCACTAAGTACTGCATAATCAGCTTCGCCAGAAACAACTGCTGCAAGACGGTCACTGTTTGTGCTGTATGTAAGCCATTCAACATCTGTCTGCGGGTCAATTCCTGCATCAAGTAATGCCATACCTACAACCGGATGGATACCCGCATATGCGAATTTGCTTCCCTTTAAGCTTGTAACATCTTTATAATTTGTGTCTTTCTTTCCAATGATATACATACCTTTCAGCATATATCCACCAACAATTGTGAAATCAGAACCTGTGGAAATGAACTGAAGTGGGTTGTTTGTTCCCTGGTTTGAAGTCACATCAAGCTGTCCGGCCTGGAGTGCCTGAAGTGCTGCTGTTGAAGATTCCACCGGATCTTCTACTACATTGATTCCTACTTCATCAAAGTAGCCCTGCTGTTTTGCAATTGTAACAAGGATGTTTCCACTGTTTGCTCTTCCCCAGTGAACAGTATCCACTTCCGGAGTTTCCTTGTTGTCTGTGTTGTCTGTTGTTTCCGTTTTTGTTTCTTCTTTTTTATCGTCAGATGAGCTTCCGCCGCATGCTGCAAGGCTGAAAGTCATTGCTGCTACAAGAAGAAGTGCAAGCATTCTCTTTTTCATAATCTTTCTCCTTATAATAATATTAATTTGGTTGATAGTTTATTTGCAAATAGATTTCTCTATGTTTGCACGTTTTTCATTACTGTACTTTGCGTACATGCGCTTCTACATCTTTATTGATATAACGAAGCAATTCATTTCGAAGTTTAATAGAATCCACATCTTCAAAACGGTTTTCTCTTGTTGTCCGTTTCTCATTCGGAATCTTTACATCAAAGATGACATTACTTGGCGACTGTCCAAGCACTATGATTCGGTTCGCCAGAAGCATGGCCTCATCTACATCGTGCGTTACAAAGAATACCGTTTTCTTTTCTTCCTGCTTCTCCCAGAGTTCAAGCACCATATCCTGGAGCATGGAACGTGTTACCGCATCCAATGCCCCGAAGGGCTCATCCATGAGAAGGATCGGAGGGTCAATTCCGAAAGCACCTGCTATAGCACATCTTTGTTTCATACCACCGGAAAGTTCTTTCGGGAATTTGCGATATACAGACTCATCAAGACCTACCGCTTTCAGTAATTCCAAAGTTCTATCTTTCAGATGACTCTTATCCCAGTCAGGAAACTTTTTTTTCAGTGCCAGCGTAATGTTTGCGCCTGCTGTTTTCCAAGGGAACAATCCATAATCCTGAAATACGACTCCACGCTCTAAGCTTGCACCGGTTATCTTCTGTCCATCCACGGTGATTTCACCGGTTGTACATGTTTCCAGTCCGGCAATCAACCGCAGTAACGTACTCTTTCCACATCCAGACTGTCCCAGGATACAGACAAACTCTCCACCTTCTACATCCACATTGATATCCTTCAGAATCAACTTATCACTTCCGGTATAAGCAAACGAAACATCATGGATTTTTATATCATGCATTTTGGCTCCTCCCTTTTCCATCATTTCTGCAACATTCTTATCATACAATTTTCGACCATTTTTTCATCGTACAAAAATGACAAATTCAATTTTCGCTATGTAACAATTTGCATATTTTCTATAAGTAAATCGTATTTATTTGTTTTGTCTATAGCAAATGCCATTCCTGTAAATCTTCCCCTTGTATAGGAAAAGAACTGGAAGATTGTTCTCCCGGTTCTTTTCTAAAGGTGGTCCTTATCTATTTTTATTCACTGCTATCCGTTCAAACTGCATGGCACGAAGCAACCGCTGACTTTCCATGTACCCTTTCTCATCCAAATGAATCAACTCATTAATCCGTGCCAGCCGGTATAATAGGGTATTTCGGTGAATCTTCATCTTGGCTGCTGCCTGCATGGTATTTCTCTCTGCTTCAAGATAATAGTACAGCGTCTCATATAAATTACTTTTCTTTTGCTCATCTTCTTCCCGGATAAGCCGGAGTTCTTCCACTCCCCCGTCCATCTCTACAATTTCCGCTTTCATGGAAGTCATCAGAAGCTCCTGATAAAAATATTCTATCTGATAAATATTTGTATCCGGTTCCCATTCTTCCCCAATTTCCATCAGCATTTGTACTACTTTCTCATTCTCACTCTTTTGAGAAAGCTTTGAAAATCCATTTCCAATGGCAACTTTCACATCAATGTCTAACTGCTCATAGATATCCTTACATTTTGCAATCAGGTTATCACGGTATTCCTTTCCTGAAATATCCGAAAGCAGATAATGCTGATAGATACCGTCCTCTATTTCCTGCATAACCCGGAAATTCCGGCGCAATTCTTCTCTGAATGGTTTGGATTTTCCATCATCCTTCAGTACAATCCAAAGATAATCCGGGCGTTCCTCACTCTTATGAACTGCTTGTAAACTGGTAGAAGAAATTGCACAATACTTTCCAATAATCGTTGCAATCTGTTCTGCTTTCATTCTCAATCGATGATTCTTCGGAAATGCAGTACAGACTGCTCCGATTTCCGGCAATTCAAACCGCACCTGCGTGTTTTCATGTCCTTCTACGTTCTCCATGCCAATCATACAGAGCACTTTACCAAAGGCATCTCCAATCTTCATCGGTATTTTTGTGTAAGCATATAACTGTTCCAAAGCCTCATCAGCCGGAGTTGCCAGATTGGAAAACAGTATCTTGTAACAGTTATTAATATCAATCTTTGCATCTCCTGCCTGATTATCGTATATCATCTCGATGAGTGCCGCTACTCTTGTAGAAATCTGTGCATAATCCTCTTTCGAATAATCCGTGTCAATGGAAAGATATGGAAGTCCCTTTTCCTCTGTCACAAACTGTTGGATATATGCAGCTTCCGCTCCCGTAGCATGGCAGCCGGACAAAATCATCTCCACTACACCATCTACATGATACTCATCTATAATTCTTCCTATCAATTCAATACGGTTATCGTTCGGAGTCATGATGGAACAGCCTGTAGATAAATATCTTCTTGCAATAGCTCCGTAAATATCCGGGTCATCCTCATCAATCATACGGTCCAGGGTCTTGACCCCGCTGCAGTTTTCCACGGCTACTACCACACCGCCATTTTCTTCAACCGCCTGAATTACCTTCAGACTGTCTCCTCCCATCGGGCAGCCGGTTACCAGAATTCTTGGTCGTGATTCTAACATTTTTCCCTGATGGTACTCCTCTAAAATACGGTCTGTAATCGCATCTACCACCGCAGGTGTAGTCTTAAAATCAAACCGGTACTTGGAACCAGATACGATTTTTTGAATATCACCGCCAAGCACCGGAGCAGGCTCCAGTTTCATCACTTCGCAAAGTCTGAGCAGTGACTTCCGGATTTCATTGCCGAGATGGATTGCTTCCTTTATTTTCTCCTCTGTGATAATCGTCTGAAAGAAATCTTCAAAATATTCTTTCGTCCGGATTACTTCACTTCTCCAAAACTCCATCGATACCCGGGACTGTGAATTAGGAAGTTCCATTACAAATACCGGTTTAAATTCTGCAAGCATCTCATACATTTTCTTCTTTCCATCACAGGTTGTCTCACCTATAATCAAATCGGAAAAATGAAAAAAAGGACATTTATCAGATATAGCAAATCCGTAGCTTGATTTCACCAACGGACACATACTTTTCGGCATCTTCTGCTCAGCCGCTGGAATCGTCTCATTGGAAAATGAGCAAAGCCCTACCGGAATTGCTCCTACTGCCATTGCCAGTTCTGTCGGAAAATATGCACAATACATTCCAACCACCGGCACACCTTTTTCCTTATATTCTTTAATTTCAATAAATGCCTTTCTTCGTTGCTCACCGAATTCTTCAAAAACCTCCGGTAAATCCTGAACTAATTTCATCTATTCAACCCTTCTTCCATCTATACGGGTAAAGCTGTTCATCATCATTAAAGCCAGAAGCTCCTCTGATTTCTTTACATCTTCAATATCGTCTCCAATCAATTCCCGAATCTTCTTTAATCTATATATCAGCGTATTCCGATGAATATGCAGCACATTCGCAGTCTCTACTACGTTATGTGCACATAAAAAATACGTCTTTAATGTTTCATATAACTCTGTATTTTTCTCTGCATCTTCCTGCTGGAGAATCTGAAGAGAATAATCTTTGATTCCTGCTGCCGCAAGCACCGGATATGCATAGGTGTAAACAGTCTCCGCTCTCCATTCACTTTCCCGCATCATATTATCTGCCTTGTCATACTCATCAAGAGAATCTATCCGTTTCAGCCATTTTACTTTCTTGTGACAATTCTCAATATCCTGAAAAAGAATACTTACGCAGCACGGCACCTGTACTTCCTTTTTCAGGCGGTCCAAAATCAATTTTTCCTCTTTTTTATTCTCTATATGATAAAACAGCACCCACGTTTCTGCTTCTTCCTCCAGGATATAAACTTTATTCCATATCTCGTGAATTTTACACACCAGACCTGTCAAATCACTTTCCGGAAAATAAACCATTAAATAGCCTTTCCTGATTTCATTGGAAAGATATTCCAGATTCATTCCTTCATTTCCACAGAAAATATCATGTGTAATCAGTCTCTTTCTCATAGGCAGTAATCCTTTTGGCTGATAGCCGTGAGTTGTCCAGTAATTCGCCACAATCGGAACCAGCATATCTGCAACTGTCCCATACTCCTCCCAGACATCCGGACTTAATGCATTGAAAATAATGACACTATATCCACATAATTTTCCATTCACTTCAATCCGTTTTGCCACTGCCATATGCTGACTGCCAAACCGATAAAAATCGGGGTTTTCCTTTACTCTGCGCTTCAGCACATAATCATATTCTTTCACTGTAAATTGCTTTGTTCTTGCTTTTTGGAATTTCCTGCCCGGCATTGCACTGGAGTAGAACAGGATTTCACCATCGACATTCAAAACTAAAACGGAGGCGCCGATGAAATCACGCACTTTTTCTGTCATGCCTTCAAGACTTCTGTTTTCAAATAACGCTTCAAATGCAATTTTATAACATGCATTGACATCAATCATACTTCAAGCCTCCACCGTAATTAATATAGTTACATTTTAATGATGCCAGGGTAAAAAGGTCTAAATCCACATGAGCTTGCTCATAAGTGGATGAAAGACCTTGAAACCCGCCCCGACCGAAGCGGAGCGTAGAAAGAATTGTGAAAGTACGAAGTACGAAACAATTCATATGGCATCTCATAACTTTCATAACTTCACAAAATTTGACAGGAGTAATTATGATCTTAAATGTAAAAAATCTGACGCATGGTTTTGGTGACCGTGCGATTTTCGACAATGTTTCTTTTCGTCTCCTCAAAGGCGAACATATCGGCCTGATCGGTGCAAACGGAGAAGGCAAGTCCACGTTTATGAATATCATCACCGGAAAACTGACACCGGATGAGGGAACGGTTTCAATTAATGGCAAGGTGCCATGGCTTGATCGAGGGGATTATGTTAAGGATATCGGTGTTGTATTTGGTCAGCGAAGTCA
>ERZ825137.912-NODE-912-length-40407-cov-4.139894_pt1 | contig 40407 bp, 32 predicted proteins | sample MGYA00519873_ERZ825137 | MGnify/ENA primary metagenome ERZ825137 (study PRJEB31778, sample SAMEA3449190) | human gut metagenome | biome: human gut; feature: human-associated habitat; material: faeces | place: United Kingdom | collected 2010/2012 ...
AGGTTTAATACTGAGCCAACAACAAGCCTTGGATAGCTCCCATCAATGAACCGCGTTCTCCGGTTAAATCGGAAGTGGCTTCACGTACGAAAGTCGTTTCAAACAAATAACCGGAACCTACACCAATTCCCAACGCCAACGTTCTTTCCAACGCACGGCCTGTTGCATCCTGATATACGGCATAAGAAGAGTTCAAACCGCGACCTTCGAGGAACATGGTACGAAGTGAAGTACCCGAACCTTTCGGAGCAACCATGATTACATCGATATCTTTAGGCGGAACTACACCGGTACGGTCGCTCCAGGTAATAGCAAAACCATGAGAGAAATAAAGAGCCTTGCCGGCTGTCAAATGCGGTTTGATGGTCGGCCATACCGACATAACGGCTGCATCAGACAAGAGACACATAATAATAGTACCTTTTGCACAAGCTTCTTCAATACCAAAAAGGGTTTCACCCGGCACCCATCCGTCAGCAACGGCTTTGTCATAAGTTTTACCCGGACGTTGGCCAACGATTACGTTGAAACCGTTGTCGCGGAGATTCAATGATTGACCGGGACCTTGAACACCATAACCGATAACGGCAATGGTTTCGTTTTTCAATACTTCACGTGCTTTTTCCAATGGAAACTCTTCGCGGGTCATGACATTTTCTATCACACCGCCAAAATTCATTTCTGCCATTTTACTTTAAATTTTTATAAGACTACTCCTGTATCTCGAATCCGTCTGCTCCGTTCCTTACGGAATGTCCGGAACAAATAACCCTCCTTACACAGCGGCAATCTTCTCGTTTAACTAAATAAATTTCACTTTAGAGCGGCAAACCACTTCACCGCCGTTCTTTCTTACTTCTATATCGTACTCGTCATCTCCCACCGCTTCACGGTAGAAAGAGAGCGTGTCGCCATAATAGCTTTCTGCATGGTAGGCTATTTCAAACCTTCCTATACGTTTCTGCTTAAACATTTCCAACGGGAACAGGTCGAGCATGTGTTCCATATATTTCACACTGTTCACATGTCCGTTGATATCGATATCGCTGTATTGCGTCAGATATTCCCGTACGGGCGCCTCCCCTCGTACTTTTATTCGTCCGGGGCGCTCTATGGGACACTCTTTATCGCAAACATAATCCGCTATCTGCCCTCCGTGCAACGCCAGCAAATCTTCAGGTTTGCGGGTTTCTATATTAATCATTGCCCAAATGGAACGGGCATATCCAAGCACCTCTCCATCCGTGGTCACCACCTCGAAATCGCGATCGGTAAACAAGCGGTATACATTTTCCACCCACGTATGGATGTAGAACTCTTCGTACTGCCTCGGCATGCGTTTCATCTCAATGACCAGTCTCGAAAGCACCCATGTGTAACGGTTGTCATGCAGTTTAGTCATGCCGAATCCTCTCTGCTCGGCATGCGAATCGGCGCAATTGAGCAATTCGTTTCCCAACACGCTCATGGTAAGGTGTCCGGAGAAGTCCACATGAAACGATTCCGCTTTAAAAAGAGTGCTTCCTATTTTCCCTTCTTCCAAACTCATGATTCAGCCTGCGATTTACATTGGTCAAATTTGGCTTTCCGCTCGGCAAGGTATTCGTTTACCCGCTCTACACAACTCTTGGTGATGGCAATACGTCCCGAACGCACAAACTGCAACATACATCCGGCAGCCTGCAGTTCATCGTATAAAGAAGTGATTTCTTCCGTCATACCTGCTTTCTCCACAATGCAATACACAGGATTAACCTCCACAATACGACCGTTGTGCCGACGTATCACCTTCGATGCGTGAGGATCGTTCTGGAACTCGGGAGTAGAAAGTTTATAAAGCGCCACCTCATGATGGAAAATCTCATCATCCGTGAAATAATGCGCCTGCATCACTTCTATCTTCTTTTCAATCTGTTTCACCACTTTTTCAATCGTCTCTTTGTCCGTACACGCCGTGATGGTATATTTATGTACGCCTTGAATAGACGAAGCCGACACATTCAGACTTTCGATATTAATCTGCCTCCGTGTAAACACCGCCGTGATCTGATTCAATAAACCGGCAATATTCTCCGAATATACAATCAAAGTATATAATGTTTTTTCCATATCTTACGCTTAACAGTCCAACAACATTTCATTAACCGAACCTCCCGGAGGGGTCATCGGCAATACATTACCTTCTTCTATCACTCCTACCTCCAGCAGATAAGGGCCGTCGGTAGCCAGCATTCTCTCTATGGCTTTCTTCAAATCTTCGCGGCGGAAAACGCTCTCTCCCGGAATATGGTAAGCCGAAGCTATTTTTACGTAATCAGGATTCATCATCGGCGTAAAGGAATAACGGTGATGGAAGAACATAGCCTGCCATTGACGGACATTCCCAAGGAAATTATTGTTCAGCAGAATAATCTTTACCGGAGATTCCTGTTCCATAATGGTTCCCAACTCATGGATACTCATCTGCAAACCGCCGTCGCCCATAAATACACACACGGTACGGTCGGGACGGCCGAACGTTGCGCCGATAGCTGCCGGCAATCCGAATCCCATAGTACCTAACCCTCCGGAAGTGACAATACTGCGGTTCCGGCTATATTTGAAATAACGGGCGGACATCATCTGGTTTTGTCCTACATCCGTTACCAATATGGCTTGATGATGGGTTGCTTCGCTTACGGCACGTACTACTTCGCCCATTCTCAACGGGCCGTTTGCCGGATGGATTTCCTTTTCAATGACCTGTTCGTTTTCCGTTTTTTCATATTCGCCAAAACTATCCACCCATTCTTTATGGTCTTTCGGAACAACTAATTCGGTCAATTGCTTCAATGTCTGTTTGCAATCGCCCAGCACAGCCACATCCGCCTTTACATTCTTATTTATTTCGGCAGGATCAATATCCAGATGGATTACTTTTGCTTGTTTGGCATATGTAGATAGATTTCCCGTCACCCGGTCGTCGAAACGCATTCCCACGGCAATGATGACATCGCTCTCGTTTGTTTTTACATTCGGCCCCAAGTTTCCGTGCATACCTAACATTCCTTTGTTCAGAGGGTGGTCTGACGGCAAAGCGGACAACCCCAGCAAAGTGCATCCGCAAGGCAAGTCCGCCTTTTCGATAAACGTACGCAACTCAACCTGTGCATTGCCCAGTTCCACACCTTGGCCTACCAACACCAAAGGTTTACTGGAAGCATTAATCAAAGCCGCCGCATCTTGTAGCGACTGGGGGTCGGTGTCCGGTACAGGAACATAGCTGCGGATAAAGTCCACGCTTAACGGTTCGTACTCTGTAGTTTCTACCTGCGCATTCTTGGCAAAATCCAAGACTACCGGACCGGGACGACCACTCTTAGCAATATAAAAAGCCCTTGCTACCGCCCATGCCACATCTTCGGCACGACGAATCTGGTAGCTCCATTTGCTGATGGGCTGGGTAATGCCTACCAAATCGACTTCCTGAAAGGCATCGCTGCCCAAAAAGGCTGTGCCCACCTGTCCGGCAATCACTACAATAGGCGTACTGTCAATCATGGCGTCGGCAACGCCTGTTATGGTATTGGTAGCACCCGGGCCGCTGGTTACCAGACAAACTCCGACATCACCCGACACACGGGCGTATCCTTCCGCCGCATGAGCGGCTCCCTGTTCGTGACGAACTAATATATGATTCAACGAATCTTTATGATCGTACAAAGCATCGAAAACGGGCATAATCGACCCTCCGGGATATCCGAAGATGGTTTTTACACCGTTATGCTCTAAAGAACGCATCAATGCTTCCGCTCCTGTTATGACTTCTTTACTCATAATTTCTTTAATTGAAAGTTGTAACTTCTTTAATTGAAAAATAGGAAACCATCCGGTTTTAATTTCTGAATCTGCTGCAAAGCGAACCGATAACCGGTGTATTCTCGGAACAAAGCGATTGCTTTTTCATCTCCCGACCAACCAAACCGGCAAGACTTTCCTTACTTCTTCAATTGCTCTCAGTCAATTATTCTCACTCCTCCTTTATCTGCCGAACTTACCATGCTTGCATAGGCCTTCAGACTCTTGGAAACTTGTCGGTCGCGGGTTACGGGCGCCATCGGACGGGCAGCCAATTCTTCCTCGCTCAGTTTCACGTTAATTGCCCGGTTGGGAATATCAATCTCAATGATATCGCCGTCTACAATCTTACCTATATTGCCGCCTGCCGCAGCTTCCGGAGATACATGCCCAATGCTGAGTCCGGATGTACCCCCACTGAAACGTCCGTCGGTAACCAACGCACAAGCTTTTCCCAAGTGTTTCGATTTAATATAAGAGGTAGGATATAACATTTCCTGCATTCCGGGACCACCTTTCGGACCTTCGTGGGTAATCACCACTACATCGCCCGCTACTACCTTGCCTCCCAAGATTCCGTCGCAAGCCGCCTCCTGCGAATCGAAGACTTTGGCCGGACCGGAGAATTTCCAAATGCTTTCGTCCACTCCTGCCGTCTTCACTACGCAACCGTCCTGAGCAATGTTTCCTTTCAACACTGCCAGACCGCCATCCTTTGAGTAAGCATGCTGCAAATCGCGTATGCATCCTTCGGCACGGTCGGTATCCAACTCTTTATACATCGTATCCTGCGAACCTAACCGGATGTTGAAACGTCCGGCCGCCGCACTCGAATAGATACGTTTTGCTTCCACATCCACTTCTGCCTTATCAATATCATATTTTTCGATGGCCTCTTCCAGCGACATGCCGTCCACTCTCTTTACTGCCGTATTTAACAATCCGCCCTTCGCAAGTTCACCCAATATATTAAGGATACCTCCGGCGCGGTTCACATCCTGAATATGGTATTTTTGTGTATTCGGAGCTACTTTGCACAAACAGGGGACTTTACGTGAAAGCATGTCGATATCGTCCATCCTGAAGTCGGCTTCCGCTTCGTGGGCCACAGCCAGCAAGTGAAGCACCGTGTTGGTGGAACCTCCCATAGCGATATCAAGCGTCATGGCATTCAAAAACGCTTCACGGGTGGCAATGTTTCGAGGAAGTACGCTTTCGTCTCCTTCCTCATAATATTTATATGCATTCTTTACAATCAGCGCCGCCGCATCCTTGAAAAGTTGCGTACGGTTGGCATGGGTCGCCACAATGGTTCCGTTTCCCGGCAAAGCCAAACCGATGGCCTCATTCAGGCAGTTCATGGAATTTGCCGTAAACATGCCCGAACAACATCCGCAACCCGGACAAGCGTTCGCCTCGATGTTTGCCACTTCCTCATCGCTTACCGACGTATCCGCCGACTTAATCATGGCGTCAATCAAATCGAGATGCTGTCCGTTCCACTCTCCGGCTTCCATAGGTCCTCCCGATACAAATACGGTAGGAATATTCAGCCGCATGGCAGCCATCAGCATTCCCGGTGTAATTTTATCACAGTTACTGATGCACACCATAGCATCCGCTTTATGCGCATTCACCATGTACTCCACACTGTCGGCGATTATGTCGCGGGAGGGCAATGAATAAAGCATGCCGTCATGCCCCATGGCAATGCCGTCATCGATAGCGATGGTATTGAACTCGGCGGCAAAGCAACCCAGCTTTTCAATCTCCGCTTTAACAAGTTGACCGATTTCGTGCAGATGAGTATGACCCGGCACAAATTGAGTAAAGGAATTCACAATAGCGATAATGGGCTTCCCCATTTGTTCCTTTTTCATTCCGTTGGCGACCCAGAGGGCTCTGGCTCCCGCCATACGGCGACCTTGCGTGCTAATGGCGCTACGTAACTGATTCTTCATATAGCTTTTACTTTCAATTAAAAAAGCCTCTCTCACTGCATTGTGAGAAAGGCTTCCAATATTCTTTTTTAAGTACGATTACACATACACAACCTTTCTCACGCTTTGGAGCTGATGACCACGACGCGAATGATATGCAAGACTGCGAGGTTAATGAGTGTAGATTGAATCATACTGTTCACTTCTTTTTTTCGTGAGTGCAAAGGTATAGGTTTTTTCGTAACGAACAAACAAAGTGAATAATTTTTTGCAAGAAAAACTTGTAATTGTAAGAAAACAAGGATTCGAATCATTATTTTATCACAAATATAGGTTTCCTCTTCCTCCTTTCAGTTTTGCTTTCCTCTTCCCTTCGCCTTTTCGTTCCGGTTGCACCGAAGCCGACAGTACCGGCTGACATGTAACTTCAACCGGATGAGGCAGACAGCGCAACGTGCTGACGTAGACAGCTCTGCATCGCAACGTAGACGGCTGCACGTCGGGACGTAGAGCTGTCTACGTTGCGACGAGGTTTCAACCGTCTCGATTGAGTGCATATTCGTATACGAAAAAGAGGGAACAAACCTCTATTGGCATGTCCCCCCTTTTCCATACTCTCTCTCTTCTCTCTAAAGACCTTACCGATTTTGCAAACCGAAACTTCAAGGATAATCGGTTGGCAAGTGCTCTTCCATAAAGAACCCGGCACTTTGCCCGCCCGTTAACCAAGGAAGTTAAAGTTAATAATGCATTCTCAACGTAAAGCCTGTGATACTTCAATCACTTATTCAAATAAATATCAAGTCCTTTATGCTTCAGTGTAATGTTCATCAAGCGTATATACTTCTTATATTGTTCTTCGCTTAATGTATTCTTCATCAATTTAAAGTTCCCATACACAGCCTCACGGAGTCTTTCGCCTTGCTTAGCCTCTTTGCTGCCGGCAGCATTCTGCATTTTCTTTCCGAAATATTCGCTGATAGCCGCAACCTCCTGATATTGGTCGCCTGAGAGATTTAAATACTGGCCCAATTTATTTACATTCATAGAAATGGTCCAGGTTTGACTTTTCACCTTGTTTGCTGCAAAACTTGTAGCCGACATTACCAATGCCGCTACAACCATAAATGCTAAACGTTTCATAATACCTAAAAATTAAATTTGTTAACCTAAAAACTAATACCTATAAAAAACAATCCTTTTATGTCTTTATTGACGTTGCAAAGATAAAGGCATGTTCTAAAACAGAATATCATTTTAAGGTTAATAATTGTAAATAGTAAAGCATAGAAAGCGTTTCTTGATTTATATCAAGATATTTATGACAGTAAAAGCTTCTTTTTACTGTCAGAATAACAAAAAGAATGTAATATAAATGTAACAACAAAGCCACACGAGAAATTAATTCGTATCTTTGCAAACGAAGAAACTGTACCACTACAGTTATCTATATACCTAATTATATAATATAAAAAACGTATGGAAACGACCCCGAACAAATACATTACCGTAGCTTATGAGCTATACGTAATGGAAGACGGAGAAAAAAACTTAGTAGAAAAAGCAACAGCAGAGCATCCTTTTCAGTTCATTTCCGGTATGGGCACGACGCTCGACGCATTCGAAATGCAATTAAAAGATCTGAATAAAGGAGATAAGTTTGAATTTACCATTCCTGTAAACGAAGCTTACGGAGAGTTCAATGAAGAATATGTATTGGATTTACCTAAAAATATATTCGAAATAAACGGAAAGTTCGACTCTGACAGGATATTCGAAGGCAATGTGGTTCCTTTAATGAATGCCGACGGCAACCGCATGAACGGTACCGTAGTAGAAGTAAAAGAAGACATTGTAGTAATGGATCTTAACCACCCGTTGGCAGGAAAAGACCTTACTTTCGTAGGTGAGGTAACCGAATCGCGCCCGGCAACGAACGAAGAGATTCAAAGCATGCTGAATATGATAAGCGGCGAAGGTTGCGGATGCGGGAACTGCGGAGGAGACTGTGGAGGAGACTGCGACGGCGGAGATTGCGACGAAAGCCACGAAGGCTGCGGATGCGGACACTGCCATTAAATGAATAAACAGAAGGGAAGGCTTTGTATAGAAAAGTCTTTACCTTCTTTACTTTCCTTACTTTCTCGAAGCAGAGCTAGCGATATTCGAATAATTATCCGGATGCTCTGTACTCTGTAATGTAAAAAGAATAAGTTTCTACTTAATAATTATTTGAATAATCTGTGGTAAAACCCACAACAATCTGCGTTCATCCACGTTAGAAGAATAAAAATAGTATTCAGTATGTTCAATAATACATTCGGTAACCTGTTCAGAATAACAACCTTCGGCGAATCGCACGGAGCCGGCATAGGAGGAGTAATTGACGGCTTTCCCGCCGGTGTGGAAATAGATTTTGACTTCATTCAATCGGAACTGGCCCGGCGCAAGCCCGGACAAAGTAAAATTACTACCGACCGGAAAGAAGAAGATAAGGTAGAATTCTTATCCGGTATCTTCGAAGGGAAATCCACCGGTGCTCCTATCGGATTTGTTGTCCGGAATACCAACCAGCATTCGAACGACTACGATAATATACGTAATCTTTACCGCCCCTCGCATGCCGATTACACGTATACGCAAAAATACGGGTTGCGTGACCATCGCGGAGGAGGACGGTCGTCCGCCCGGGAAACCATTTCAAGATGTGTCGGCGGAGCATTAGCCAAACTTGCTTTGAACAAACTCGGAGTAAAGATACGCGCTTACACGTCGCAAGTGGGTCCTATCTGTCTTAAAAAAGATTACAAGCTCTACAATCTCGATTTAATAGAAAACAGTATCGTACGATGCCCCGATCCGGAGAAGTCACAGGAAATGGAAACATTGATTGCTGCGGTAAAAGAAGTGGGCGATACCGTAGGAGGAGTCATTACCTGCGTCATCGAAGGATGTCCCGTAGGATTGGGACAACCTGTATTCGGCAAACTTCATGCCGCGTTAGGAAGTGCCATGCTTAGTATCAACGCAGTAAAAGGCTTTGAATACGGAGAAGGTTTTGAAGGTACCACACAGAAAGGCTCTGAACAAAACGACCTGTTTTATAACCAAAACGGACACGTTTCTACCCGTACCAACCATTCGGGAGGCATACAAGGAGGAATAAGCAATGGGCAAGACATCTATTTCAGAGTCGCCTTTAAGCCGGTTGCCACTTTATTAATGGAACAACCAACCGTAAATGCGCAGAACCAGGACACGGTAATCAAAGCGCGCGGCAGACATGACCCGTGCGTATTCCCCCGAGCCGTACCCATTGTCGAAGCAATGGCTGCCATGACCTTGCTCGACTATTACCTAATGAATAAAGCAACAACACTATAAACCTTATACACACGCATACTATGGACATCAAAGAATATATCCGCGAAAACGAGTCTCGTTTCATGGATGAATTATTCAGCCTGATACGTATTCCCAGCATCAGCGCCTTGCCGGAACATAAAAACGATATGTCGGCTTGCGCGCAGCGTTGGAAAGAATTACTACTGGAAGCCGGAGCAGATAGAGCCGAAGTGATGCCATCGGACGGCAATCCGCTGGTGTTTGCCGAAAAACAAGTCGACCCGACCGCACCTACGGTATTGGTTTACGCGCACTACGACGTCATGCCGGCCGAACCGCTGGAACTATGGAACAGCAACCCGTTTGAACCGGAAATCCGTGACGGACGTATTTATGCCCGAGGTGCCGACGATGATAAAGGGCAGGCTTTTATTCAGGTGAAAGCTTTCGAATATGCCGTAAAATACGGTTTATTAAAACATAATGTCAAATTCATCTTCGAAGGAGAGGAAGAAATCGGTTCTCCCAGTTTGAACGCATTCTGCAAGAAGCATAAAGAACTATTGAAAGCGGATATCATATTAGTATCCGACACCAGCATGCTCGGAGCCGATTTACCTTCGCTGACCACCGGGCTGCGGGGACTGGCTTACTGGCAAATAGAAATAACAGGTCCGAACCGTGACTTGCACTCCGGACATTTCGGAGGAGCTGTAGCCAACCCGATCAATACATTATGCAAATTACTGGCACAAGTAACCGATTCGGACGGACGCATCACCATTCCTCATTTTTACGACAAGGTAGAAGAAGTTCCGGCGACAGAACGACGGATGATCGCTCAAATTCCATTTGACGAAGAAAAATACAAAGCCGCCATCGATGTAAAAGAACTGGAAGGCGAAAAAGGTTATTCTACATTGGAACGCAACAGTTGCCGTCCGTCTTTCGACATTTGTGGCATTTGGGGAGGTTATACCGGCGAGGGTTCTAAAACCGTCTTGCCATCCAAAGCTTACGCAAAAGTATCGTGTCGCCTGGTGCCGCACCAAAACCACGAAGAAATTTCCCGGCTCTTTATAGATTACATCCAATCCATTGCACCCACATCGGTAAAAGTGGAAATAACCCCGATGCACGGAGGCGAAGGTTACGTATGTCCCATCGACCTGCCGGCCTACCGTTCCGCCGAGAGTGGTTTTGCCAAAGCTTTCGGCAAGCAACCGCTGGCCGTCCGTCGGGGAGGTAGTATTCCTATTATATCGGATTTCGAACAGATATTAGGAATCAAAACCATCTTAATGGGATTTGGTCTCGAAAGCGATGCAATCCACTCTCCCAACGAGAATTTCTCATTGGATATTTTCCGCAAAGGAATAGAAGCTGTCGCAGAGTTCCATCGGTTGGGATTCTGATACAAAACAACCGAAAGGCATATTTTCCGCAACCGCGAAAATTCGGTTTCACTGTTGGGGAAAATCTGCCTTTCCAATAACGATAAAAACCTAGTAACACCCGACATTCTTCCATGCAGATAAAGAGCACCTCTTTTTTAAAACCCATCCTCCTGTTTATATTGGTTTTTGCCTTCTTACATGAAAGCCGTATCCTTTTCTTTTCCAAACAAGATAAGGAATGGCAAGATAAAGAAGTGGAAGTCCAAAAAGACAAACAGTTGACTGAAAGTATCGCATCCGATTCTCTTTCATTAGTCTGTCAAGTAAAGAGTTTGCAAAAAGAAGTATCGCGGGCGAATCATTACAAAGATTCTCTTTATTTCATATTCAGTTTAATTGTTTGCGCCAGTTTGCCCATCGCCGGCTTGACAGGATATGTCTTGTACCGCCGCCGCAAACGTAAGCTTCAATTAGAACAGCTTAGCCGATTGCATCACTTACAAAAGTTGAAATATCGGAAAAGCCAAGAACAACTCGAACAAAACAAACAAATAATAGCCTCATTAGAAGAGAAACTCCACAAAATAGCACAGCAAGCCGATACCGAGAAATCTGAGAAAGAAGCCTTGGCGGAAGAGATTTTGAGACTGAGGAACCGGAACAAACAAATGGAATTCCAACGAATCAACAAACAGATATCTTTAGAACTTTTACAACAATCAGAGGTTTATCAATTTATATTCCGGAATATCGGGAACGCAAATGCCTGCCTTTCAACAAAGCAATGGGAACAACTTGGAGAAGAGTTGGATTTAACGTACGAACAGTTCTCAAGCCGCCTATACACCATCTGCCCCAAACTGAATGAAACGGAACTGCATGTATGCTACCTCCTAAAACTCTCCGTACCGCTAATAGACATTGCCCATTTCACCGCTCATCAAAAGAGTTCCATTTCCACCCTGCGCGAACGGCTCTATAAGAAAATTCACGGGACGCAAGGAAGCGGCAAGGCACTTGACCAGTTCATCGCAGAGTTTTAGTCTCTTTTTCTCTTTCAAGCTCTCACCCCAGTTGCTCAGATAGTAGTTAAATACCAATTCATTATCATTGTCACAAACTAATTCGCCCACTAAATGCGAACTAATTGCGAACTCAAATCCGACCTTCTCCCGCATCCATACACTACTTTTGCCGGTGTTCAATTTATTATTCATTCAAAATTAAACGAAACATGAAAAAACATTTGTCAAGAAGCTTTATCGCTTACTGTGCAGGCTTAATATGCTATATAATTATCAGTCTCATTTTAAATAGACAACATGACATTGCCGATATATTCATATCGCCAGCAATCCCCGTTTTATGCGTATTACTCCTATTATGGAATAAAATTAATAAAGATAAACACATAAAAAAGTACATGGGATTTTTATTAATCTATATTATTACTTTCATTTTAATGCTAATAAAATTTCATCCGCTCAATATTGAAAGATATATATTCATATGCCTTCTATTGGCAATTATCCCTATTCTTGCAGTTGTTGTTGCAGCGCGTTTTTGGAACAACAAATGAGACCATTATCAGCTACAAGAATAAATTATTAATTCAAGTTTCGCAAGTTTAGCTTACAGAACTTGAATCAATTCTTATATTGAGCCTACCAATCACCAGCTCTCTAATATGTTACTTATTACGTATTGGTAAAAAAGACGAAGCGTACTCTTATGCAATATTATTACTTCAGAAATTACAATCTTCGCCTAAAAGAAGTACACAATATAAGCATATTATTATTCACTTGAATGAGATAATAAACAGAACACCATAAAAAACGGTGCTTAATATTTTTCTCTTTCAATCATTTAGTATTACTCTCAATATCAATAAATTAACCATTACAGCAAATTAATTCACATACCAAATGCGAACTATTTGTGAACTCAAATTCATACATTTCTCACATTGACCTATTACTTTTGTCAACATAAGTTTGTGCTTTAAAAGTTTACTTTAACAAACAATACTTTGTTAAAACAGACTCACAAATCTATTGTACACCTATTGATTTATAACTTTAAATTATTTATTAATGATGAAAAAAAATTATCACTACTTATTAGTATTCTATGCGGTTTGCTCTTTCAACAATGTTCTAACGATTCAGACATGGGCGGAAAAACTTCGTCACAAAAAGAATTAAGTTCACAAGAAAAAGACCATTATGAGGCTTCATTAAAGAATGACGTAAACGAATTGATTGCGAAGCCAGTAAAATTGAAAAGTAGTTTTTATCAAACACAAGGTCTACCCTTATGGCAAAATGCAAAATGGGTAAAAATCAATAGTAATCCGACGAATAAAGAGTGGTCTCCGACACGCAATTGTGCAGGTTACGCTGCGGAAGCATGGGGTAGCGTTACCGGAGATAAAATAGATGGAGGTTTGCTAATTACATCTGATGATGTAGAAAATTGGATAAATAACAAAAACAACAACAATTAGAAATGAAAACTTTAAAAAACACCCTATTGCTAATTACAGTTTCCATATCATGCGCTTCATGTATCTATATGGACAATCATAACATCTGTCTTTTTTACGATGCAGAAAACACAATTTTATATCTCAGTAATAGCGATTCTTTCGGTCGTATCCGCAAATTAAAACTTGATATGAAGCAGGACACCTTATTTATAGAGGCTCCTAAAATTTTTGATTACATTCACTGGAAGAAAGGTTGTTTTAAGGATGCCTTATATTCTAAATGGAAAATCAAAATAGATCCAAGTAAGGTAAGATACATCAAATATGGAAAAGAGAAAGTAAAACTATTTGATGTAAAATCCTCTAATACATTGATCCATCCATACTATCCATGTATCTCTATCTATCCCAAAAAATATCCATATACGGCTGACTGACACAAACCAAATTATAGAGATTATCGACTTACATTAGGGATATGTCATACTAAGACTTTGGCATATCCCTTTTATAAGAACTTGCTAAAATCAAAAATTTCATACATCACACTTTTTATCAGGATAATATACAATGGGAACAGACGAAAAAAGGAATACATTGGAAACAACCCACTATTTCTTATCATTTTGCTACAATATAACAAAAAAAGAAGAGAGTATGCTAACGATTTGCGGAAAGATTGAATTCAGAAGAACGACATCACTCATCTATCCCGCATACCGTTGAGTTTTCAACTTTTACTATTACTACAATCAACAGAAAGAAATCCGCATCAAGCGGTGTTTGTATCCCTCTAAAGAGCAAAAATCATAGATTCTGTAGATAAAGATGTCCATTTTATCGATTCTTTTTTGTTCATATTATTTTTTAAGTATATATTTGCAACGTAGACAGACAGGAGTTGTGAAATTCCCGAATAGAATAGTTTAGTTAAGTCTAGTTTAGTTTTTGTGTTGGAAAAGCATCGAGCCTCGGAGGAGGAAAACTCGATGCTTTTTTTATGCTCTATTATAAAGCTTATTACGAAAACTTTCGTATTTTTGCAAACATATATGGTTAAGAGATAAATAGAATGAATATTTTAGATCTAAGTGAACAAGAAATTATCAGACGGAACAGTCTGAATGAGTTAAAGGCAATGGGTATTGAACCATACCCTGCTGCCGAATATGTAACAAATGCCTTCTCTACAGACATTAAGGCCGAATTCAAAGAAGATGACGAGCCTCGTCGGGTTTCTGTTGCAGGCAGAATGATGAGCCGCCGTGTAATGGGTAAGGCCTCTTTCATTGAGTTACAAGATTCAAAAGGAAGAATACAAGTATATATTACCCGCGATGACATCTGTCCGGGTGAAAACAAAGATTTATACACTACCGTATTCAAACGGTTGCTCGACTTAGGCGATTTCATCGGCATCGAAGGGTTTGTATTCAAAACCCAAATGGGAGAAATCAGTATTCATGCACAAAAGCTGACCGTTTTATCAAAAAGTATCAAACCTCTTCCTATTGTAAAATATAAAGATGGCGTGGCTTATGATAAATTTGAAGATCCTGAATTACGCTATCGCCAACGTTACGTAGATTTGGTAGTGAATGAAGGGGTCAAAGATATTTTCCTGAAACGGGCTACTATTATCAGAACTCTACGAGCAGCTTTAGACGAAGCCGGCTATACGGAAGTGGAGACTCCTACCCTGCAATCTATCCCGGGAGGAGCCAGCGCACGTCCGTTTATCACCCACCATAATTCATTGGACATTGATTTATATTTGCGTATCGCTACGGAACTTTATCTGAAGCGCCTAATTGTAGGCGGTTTCGAAGGTGTTTACGAGATAGGCAAGAACTTCCGCAACGAAGGTATGGACCGTACGCACAATCCAGAATTCACTTGTATGGAATTGTATGTGCAATATAAAGATTACAACTGGATGATGAGCTTCACGGAGAAGTTATTGGAGCGCATTTGCATAGCAGTAAACGGCAGTTGCGAAAGCGTAATAGACGGAAAGACTATTAATTTCAAAGCTCCCTACCGTCGGTTACCTATTCTGGACGCTATCAAAGAAAAAACCGGTTACGACCTGAACGGTAAGAGTGAAGAAGAAATACGTCAGGTATGCAAAGAATTGAAGATGGAAATTGATGATACAATGGGTAAGGGTAAGCTGATAGACGAAATATTCGGCGAATTCTGTGAAGGAACATTTATTCAGCCTACATTTATTACCGATTATCCTGTAGAAATGAGTCCGCTTACCAAAATGCACCGCAGCAAACCGGGATTAACCGAACGCTTTGAATTGATGGTTAACGGAAAAGAGTTAGCAAATGCATATAGCGAGCTGAATGACCCGATAGATCAGGAAGAACGGTTTAAAGACCAATTGCGCTTGAGTGAAAAGGGAGATGATGAAGCAATGTTTATCGACCAGGATTTCTTGCGTGCGTTACAATTCGGTATGCCGCCGACATCCGGTATCGGTATCGGTATAGACCGTTTGGTAATGTTAATGACCGGACAAAGTACGATTCAAGAAGTATTATTCTTCCCACAAATGCGTCCGGAGAAAGTAATCCCTAAAGATCCGGTTGCCAAATATATGGAATTGGGAATACCTGAAGAATGGGTACCTTTGATTCAAAAAGCCGGTTACAACATGGTATCGGATATGAAAGAAGTCAATCCACAAAAACTTCATATGGATATTTGTGGCATTAATAAAAAATACAAATTGGAACTGACCAATCCTACTGTTGACGCTGTAGCGGGTTGGATAAGCAAAATTTGATATGGCATCCAAACTACCGAATGGTAAAATAGCAATCATGGGAGGCGGTAGCTGGGCTACAGCTATCGCAAAAATCATGTTGGCGCAAGAAGAATCCATTAATTGGTATATGCGCCGTGACGACCGTATTGAGGACTTTAAACGTCTGGGGCACAATCCTGCTTATCTGACAGGAGTACGCTTCGATGTAAAACGGATCAATTTCTCATCCGATATCAATAAGATAGTAAAAGAATCGGAAATATTGATTTTCGTTACCCCTTCTCCTTATTTAAAGAACCATTTAAAAAAGCTGAAAACAAAAATTAAGGATAAGTTTGTGGTAACTGCTATTAAAGGTATTGTACCGGACGAGAACTTGATTATCTCGAGCTATTTTAACCAGATATACGGAGTCCCTTTTGAAAACATAGCTGTATTGGCAGGCCCGTGCCATGCGGAAGAAGTCGCATTGGAACGCCTTTCTTACCTGACTATAGGTTGTACTGATATAGAAAAGGCGCAACAATTTGCACGAAAGATGATGAGTTCATACATTAAGACTTCCGTCAGTGATGATATAGTAGGCATCGAATACGGATCGGTTTTAAAGAATGTTTATGCCATTGCTGCAGGTATATGCAGCGGTTTAAAATACGGTGATAATTTTCAGGCCGTTCTCATGTCAAATGCTGTTCAAGAGATGAACCGTTTCTTGAATACGGTACATCCTATATCACGCGGAGTAGACGATTCGGTATATTTAGGAGATTTGCTTGTTACAGGTTATTCAAACTTCAGCCGTAACCGGGTATTCGGAACAATGATAGGAAAAGGATATTCGGTAAAAAGCGCCCAGATAGAAATGGAAATGATTGCGGAAGGATATTATGGAACAAAATGCATTAAAGAACTCAACAAACATTTTCATGTAAACATGCCTATTATGGATGCGGTATACAACATTCTTTATGAACGTATTTCTCCGATGATTGAAATTAAGCTGTTAACTGATTCACTCAGATAAATTTTATAACCATGAAAAATATTTGTTTAAACATCGACAAAGTAGCCAAATTTATTCCAAAGGAAAAAATTGCTGCTTATGAGCCTCAAGTGAAAGCCGCTATGGAGACTCTTGAAAAAGGAACCGGCTTGGGTAATGATTTTTTAGGTTGGTTGCACCTTCCTTCTTCTATTACTAAAGAACATCTGGCTGATTTAAAAGCTTCCGCTCAGATTCTTCGTGAGAACTGCGAAGTAGTGATTGTTGCCGGTATTGGTGGCAGTTATTTAGGTGCGCGTGCTGTAATAGAGGCTTTATCAAACAGTTTCCAATGGTTACAGAAGAAACAAGATGGCCCGGTTATGATTTATGCGGGACATAATATCGGAGAAGATTACCTTTCAGAACTCACGGAGTATTTGCAGGACAAAAAATTTGGAGTCATCAACATATCAAAATCCGGTACGACTACCGAAACAGCTTTGGCGTTCCGCTTACTGAAAAAACAGTGTGAAGACCAACGTGGAAAAGAAATGGCTAAAAAAGTAATTGTAGCCGTTACGGATGCTAAAAAAGGAGCGGCTCGCGTAACAGCCGACAAAGAAGGATATAAAACATTCATTATTCCGGATAACGTAGGCGGACGTTTCTCTGTCCTGACTCCTGTAGGATTATTACCGATTGCAACGGCCGGATTTGATATTGAGAAACTGGTAGAAGGTGCCAAAGATATGGAAGCTCTGACCGGTGCGGATATTCCGTTCGAAGAAAATCCGTCGGCTATATATGCGGCAACCCGCAATGCTTTATATATGGAAGCTGGAAAGAAAATTGAAATATTAGTGAATTTCCATCCTAAATTGCATTATGTTTCAGAATGGTGGAAACAGCTTTACGGAGAATCAGAAGGTAAAGACCTGAAAGGTATTTTCCCGGCTGCTGTCGACTTCACTACTGATCTGCACTCCATGGGGCAATGGATTCAAGAAGGTGAACGTACAATTTTCGAAACGGTTATCTCCATCGAAAAGCCTAACCGCAAACTGGAAGTTCCTTTTGATGAAGAAAACCTAGATGGACTGAACTTCTTGGCAGGAAAACGTGTTGATGAAGTGAACAAGATGGCCGAATTAGGAACCCAACTGGCTCACGTAGACGGAGGAGTACCTAACATGCGATTACTTGTACCGGAGTTATGCGAATATTATTTGGGACAGGTTATCTACTTCTTCGAGAAAGCATGCGGTATCAGTGGTTATTTGTTAGGAGTAAATCCGTTTAATCAACCGGGAGTGGAAGCATATAAGAAAAATATGTTTGCGTTGTTAAACAAACCCGGATACGAAGAAGAGTCTAAAGCCATTCAAGCCCGGCTCTAAGATAATGATTTCAAATTTCGTGAGTTTCTTTCGTATATCAGGTAATAATAAAGTATAGAATTGCTTGGCAGAAAGAACTGGAATGAAGATATAAAATTCGGAATGTCCAAGAAATCTTATTTTCTTTGGTCAGGTTGATAATGAAACGAGAGAAATTATGACCTGTTCTTCGGTAAAACAAGGATTATTTCTTTTTTCAAGACAGCTTGATTTGCAAAGCAGATAGGATTTCTTGGATTTTTATATTAAATATAGGTATCAGGTATGAGAAGAATTATTCATTTTCTGGGATTGTTATTTCTACTCTTCTGCCTCACCGGTAATGCGCAGGAACGGAAAAAAGTAGCTGTCGTATTAAGTGGAGGCGGAGCAAAAGGTGTAGCGCATATCGGTGCTCTAAAAGTAATTGAAGAAGCAGGTATACCTGTTGATTACGTAGTAGGCACAAGTATGGGTTCCATCATAGGGGGACTTTACTCTATCGGTTATACGCCAGCACAAATGGATAGCTTAGTCAGAGCACAAGATTGGATATATCTATTAACCGATGCCACCGACAGAAAAGAAGAATCGCTCACAAAAAAACTAAAATCAGAGCGATACACATTGTCCATACCTTTTAAAAAGACACCCAAAGATGCCCTAAAAGGGGGTATTATACAAGGACGCAATTTAGCTAAACTGTTTTCGGAGCTGACGGAGGGCTATCATGATTCCATTGATTTTAAAAACTTGCCTATTCCTTTTGCCTGCGTTGCCCACAACCTGGTTGACGGAAGCGAATATGTATTTGATAAAGGAAAACTAGCTCTAGCCATGCGTGCCAGTATGTCCATACCCGGTGTATTTCAACCCGTACATTGGAATAATATGGTTTTAGTGGATGGAGGTTTAAGTAATAATTATCCGGTGGACATTGCAAAAAAAATGGGAGCCGATATCATTATCGGGGTAGATGTACAAGAAGGATTAGCCCCTGCCGATAAGTTAAACACTCTGACAGAAGTCTTAGGACAAATCATCAACCTTATGGTTGAAAACAAATATGATGAAAATATAGCTAAAAGTGATCTTCATATAAAAGTGAATGCCAAAGACTATTCCGCAGCAAGTTTCACTTCAACAGCTATAGACTCCTTGCTTCACCGCGGTGAGGAGGCAGGCAGATCACAATGGGACAGCTTAAAGCTATTAAAAAAGAAAATTGGCATTTCCGACGAATATGTCGCTAAACGCCACGGTCCGTTCGTAATTCCTCTAAAAGAAAAATATGATATTGTTCCGGAAATAGATCCCGGAAAAAAACCAGCAAACAGCATTAACGTAGGAGTACGATTCGACAACGAATCATTGGCTACTCTACTTTTCAATACGAGCGTATATTTAAACAAAAAGCAAAGTAGAGAATTAGCCTTGACCATCCGCCTCGGACGCGAACTTTTAGGCAGGCTGGACTATTCGGTAAGACCTTTCAATTCGAAATGGAACGTTGACTGGGCATATCAAATCGACTATAACGATTTGGATTTATATAGTTACGGAAAAAAGACATGTACTTATTCATTTCTGCATCATTTAGGGAGGTTCAATATTTCAAGAAGTTGGCGAAGCATACGCTTCAATTTCGGAATCAAATACGAATATTTCCATTTCAATGATTTTCTGCTTCCTCCCGGCTACACTTATCCGGAGAACGTAGAAAATGAAGATTTTTTTATCTATTACGGTCAAATGCAATTCGACAGTTATAACAAACGCACCTATCCTACCTCGGGAATGAAATGGGAAGTAAATGGTGCCGTCTATACAGATAATCTGGTTAAATATAATGGTCAGACACCTATGCCCATTATCAGTGCATCGTGGGAAGCAGCCATCCGGTTAAGAAACCGGTTAACCTTACTTCCTTGGGTATGCGGACGAGCTATTTTCGCCAAAGACAATTATTATACGTTTCCGGTAATGAATGTGGTGGGAGGAAATACCTTCAGTCGATTCTTACCGCAACAAATGCCTTTTGTTGGTATTAGCTATATGCAGGTAACCGGCGCGAAAACCTTTATCGGAGGATTGAAATTTCGCCAACGCATAGGAAGCAACCAATACCTTACGCTCATCGGAAACTTCGGATTGCAAAGTAACGGATGGGAAGATATCTTCAATCAAAACATGTGGGGAGGAGGTATTAGTTACGGATATGATACATTTCTCGGTCCTTTGGAAGCCACATTCAGTTATTCGAATATCACTAAGGAACTCGGAGTTTACGTTAGTTTAGGATACAACTTTTAGGTTCTCTTTCCACCTGAAGAGTAAGAAATTAAAAGGAAGTATCAATCGGTAGACCAGTTCAGGAGATTAAGGAGGTATCGCTTGGTCTCGAAAACCAAGAGGCCAAGAAGGTATCCTTTCTGCTTTACAGTAACTCAAAGCGGAATAATTTATCTCTGGATAAACAGTTCTTTAATCGAATTAGTTTGTATCATTTCTGATAAATGGGTATAGGTTGCGATAATAAAAAAGATAAAGATGGCAGTACCTTACATGGGGGTTTACAGGAAATCCAAGATGGCTAGTTCAGCCGATACTTAGAAAAAACGGGCTTTAACTCTTAAGCAGGTTGCCGGATGCTAACTTCTTTGACTCTATGAGTTTCAGTTTCCAATACTCAAATAATTAGCTTTATAATTCTTGTAACGAACGGGTTAAAGAACTAATCTGCAAGAAAACTGCCTTGAAATAAAATTAAAGACCAAAACAAAGAAAACTTAAACTTGTAATTATTATGTTTGAACAAGCAATTAAAAACTACTTACAACAACATTCATACAATACCCTGTGTCTTAAAGCCGTTCTTTTTGATATGGACGGGGTTCTGTTTGACTCTATGCCAAGTCATGCCCAGTCTTGGCATGATACAATGGAACGATATGGTTTCAACCTGCCTTACGAAGAAGCTTATATGCACGAAGGACGTACAGGCGCTTCCACCATCAATATAGTAAGCCGGCGAGAACGAGGAAAAGATGCCACGGAAGAAGAAATTCAGGAAATTTATAAGACCAAAACGATAGAATTCAATAAATACCCTAAAGCAAAACGAATGCCCGGCGCAAAGGAAGTGCTGGAGAAGATCAAAGCCAACGGACTCTTTTCCATGGTGGTTACAGGCTCTGGACAAACTTCATTATTAGAACGTCTAAATTCAAACTTTCCCGACATATTCAAACCGGAGGTGATGGTTACCGCTTTCGATGTAAAACATGGAAAACCCCATCCCGAACCCTATTTAATGGCTCTTCAGAAAGGAAATTTACAGCCGAATGAAGCTATTGTAATAGAGAATGCTCCATTAGGTGTGAGAGCTGCAGTAGACGCGGGTATTTTTACAATAGCAGTCAACACCGGTCCACTTGCAGATGAAGTTTTATTGAACGAAGGAGCGAACTTACTATTTCCTTCCATGCAGGCTTTTTGTGATCATTGGGAGACTATAAGAAAAGAAATAAAGTAAAAAGGTATTCTACACGAAAGCTAAATAGATTTCTTATTATCGTATTCCAAAATAGGAATTCTTAAAAAGGTTTTTCTTTTATTTAATTGAAAAAGTAAACTGCTCCCAAAGTTGGACGGTTACTAAATTGGATTAATAGATTGAGTTCTAAATTGTACAGGGCTCAATCTTTCTAATTCTGTTTTAATTCTATAATTATTGTAGTAGTGTATATACTCATTTAGTTCTTAAACAACTTGTTTCGTATTCCCTAAGTCTCGCAAATATAGTACTTCAGATTTTAATAGTCCGAAAAAGCTTTCTATTATTGCGTTATCCAGGCAGTGCCCCTTTCTTCACATGCTTTATACAATTCCTTTTTTCTGAGTATATGTTAATATGTAGAATGCTGATAGTGTGACTCTCGATTAGAATGAATAATTAAGTTGCACCATCAGGTAATAGAATAAAAGCCTTTTCTAACATATCCCTAACCATAGATAAATTAGGACTTTCAGTTAACAGTTCTGCTTTTCAACTAAATGGAAGAAACCCTTTATGAATGTGATAAAGAGAGTTTTATCAAACATAGAAAAAATAAAACTTAGAATAATGACAGATTGGTTCAGATGTTATTTACAAATAATATTGCCATTTAAACGGATTTTATGTTTCTTTGCAGGCGAAAACATAAAAACATCTCAAACAGTAAGAAAATTCAGAATATCCCTGTGAGAAAAATAAAGGAACTCATACCTCTATTATTACTCGGCTTGTACCTCTCGTACGAAGCAGGGATTACTATGTTTACCCATGTGCATTACGTCAACGGTGTGGTGGTTGTCCATTCACACCCATCAAAAAGTAAAAAACACTCTCACACTAGAGGGCAATATTTGCTTATCCATCAACTGAACCATGTTCAAACACTGGAAGTTTCCATACCGGTGTCACTCAACATGCCGGAGTTGTATTATATTCTCTTGAAAGAGAAAATCCAGATCGATTCAAAACAGAAAGTTTCACTTGTCTATACCCTGTTGCGAGCACCTCCCTCGCTTGTTGCTTAACAGCATGTATATTTTGCTTTCACTCCGTTCATATTACGAGGAAAAGCAATCAGTGTTCTCTCCTTGCCACATAACAAGGAGCTACACTTTTTCCTCACAAATCTTACTTTAGTTTGGGAGGCAACAGAGACATGGCAATATGCCGGTCAAACAACTATTTTAAATCGATAAAGGAATAAAAATGAAACACTACATACTCACGCTGGTAACAATTATAGCGTGTATCTCAGTATGGGGCAACAACCCTATCAAACCGGGAAACCGTATTACAGGACATGTCATTGAAAAGGGTTCGGAAAACAGTATCCCCTATGCTACCATACAAATTATAGGACAGGGAACCGGAACGGTTTCAGACGAAAACGGAGAGTTCGAACTGAAAGGCCTTCTTCCAAAAACATATAAACTACAAGTTAAAGCTATGGGTTACCTTAGCCAAGAAAAAGAAGTAGCGGTAAGCGCCAATTATACTATCGATATTCATTTCGAAATGGTGGAAGAAAGTTTCACCATGGACGAAGTGGTGGTTTCCGCTAACCGTAACGAGGTGAGCCGCAGGGTAGCTCCGGTGGTAGTGAATGTTATGAACACTAAGCTGTTTGAAACTGTGAACAGCACCGACCTTGCTAAATCACTCTCCTACCAATCCGGTTTAAGAGTGGAAAACAACTGCCAAAATTGCGGTTTTCCACAAGTGCGCATTAATGGGTTGGAAGGTCCGTATTCGCAAATATTAATTAATAGCCGTCCAGTAGTAAGTTCGTTAGCAGGCGTATACGGTTTAGAACAGATCCCCGTCAATATGGTAGAACGGGTAGAGGTGGTACGAGGAGGCGGTTCGGCACTCTTCGGCGCTAATGCTGTGGGAGGTACTATCAACATTATCACCAAAGACCCTGTAAGCAACAGTTTCCAGGTTTCTTCCATGCTTTCGTGTATGGACGGAGATAGTTGGGAACAATATGTGGGCGCAAACGCTTCGTTAGTTTCTAAAGACAATACATATGGTATCGCCTTATATGAATCGTACCGCAACCGGAACGCTTACGACCGCGATGGAGATGGATTTTCCGAACTTGGAAAACTAAACATGCATACGTTCGGACTGCGTGCTTACTACCGCCCCACCCAATTTAGCCGTATCAGCGCGGAATATCACACTACGAACGAGTTCCGCAGAGGAGGTAATCATTTCGATTTGCAACCGCACGAAGCTGATATTACCGAACAGACTAAACATGTAATTAACAGTGGTGGTCTGAGTTACGACTTGTTTTGGAAAGAATACAAGCACAAACTCTCGTTTTACGGTTCCATACAACACACCGATCGTAACAGTTATTACGGCGCACAGCAAGACCCCAACGCATACGGCAAAACGGATGATTTGACATGGGTTACCGGAGGTATGTATGTGGGCAACTTCAATCGGGTACTTTTTGCACCCGCCACATTTACCGCCGGAATGGAATACCAAAACAATGCGTTACATGATATCATGACAGGATACCAGCGGGATATGAAACAAGATGTCCGCATTGCAGGAGGTTTCGTGCAAAACGAATGGAAACTCAATCGATTTGTGCTTTTGGCAGGCGCACGTCTGGACAAGCATAACCTGATAGATCACCCTATTTTCAGTCCTCGCATTAATGTGCTTTACAAACCAAGTGACCGGATACAGGGACGTGTGACGTGGTCTACCGGATTCCGTGCGCCGCAAGCTTATGATGAAGATCTGCACGTGACGGCTGTTGGAGGCAAAGGCGTGCTGATACGTCTTGTCGAAGGGCTGAAACCGGAAAAATCAAATAGCTTTAGCGGTTCTGTGGACTGGACCAGCCAAATCGGACATTTCCAAACCAATCTACTGGTGGAAGCGTTCTATACCAAACTCAATGATGTATTCCACCTTATGGATATAGGTACGGACGAAAACGGATACAGTGTATTGGAACGCCGTAATGGCAACGGTGCCCAAGTATATGGTATCAATTTCGACGGAAAGATAGCACACGGACGCGATGCTTCACTACAAGTGGGCTTTACTGCACAACGCAGCCGCTACACCGAATGGACCAAATGGAGCGACGACCCTACAGTGGAAGGAATCAAAAACATGCCGCGCACACCGGACTACTACGGTTATTTTACCCTGACTGCCACCCCATTGAAACAATTCGACTTCTCGCTATCTGGAATTTATACGGGTCGCATGTATGTGCCTCACGTAGCACCCACCGATGTTCCCGACAATTTTCCGTATAGCTATATTGCCAAAGACGAAATAACGCATACTCCCTCGTTTTTCGATTTAAACCTGAAACTGAATTATACGTTTGTATTGAAAGACCATATCAAACTCCAGCTTAACGGAGGTGTGCAAAACATCTTCAACTCTTTTCAAAAGGATCTGGATAAGGGAACGTACCGCGATTCGGGATACTTTTACGGTCCTACACAACCCCGCACGTTGTTCGTCGGTATAAAGATATTCAACTAAACGGATTTAAGACCCTTTTAAACAAGTCAATATAAGCTCAAGAGATAAAGTATAGGGAGCCATTATTTGTTAGATGAGTAACCTTGCTTTATCTCTTTTAATATCCAAACAAACTTATTTCCATTTCATAAACAGGAACCTTTCTCTTCACACCAGCCTATCCGGAAAAAGGAAGATTTACTTTATTGAAAAACAATAAATACCGTTTATCACACAAAACATAATAATCCGCAATTATTCGTAGTATAGTTATTCCCAACCCATAACATTCTCAATTATAACCGGCACTAATACCCAATGTGGAAACCGACCCGTACATTTCATATAAGCTACTTATATTCAGAGCGATAACGGCTAGGCATCATTCCCGTATGTTTCTTAAAATAACGGCCGAAAAATGATTGGTCGGGGAAATGCAATTGATTGGCAATCTCCTGCATACTCAATTCGGTAGACTGCAACAGAGCCTTAATTTCTAAAATAACAAAATTGTCGATAAACTCTTTAGGCGTATGTCCGCTCACACCATGCACCACAGCAGAAAGGTAGCGCGAAGTAATGCATAATTTATCGGCATAAAACGATACCTCACGCTCGGTAACATAATATTCGTGCACTAATTGTAGAAAATGTTTGAATAATGCTTCCCTCCGATTTGTACTTCTCGAAGCAGAAACACGCAGATGTTTGAACGACTTGTGATACACTTCCATAAAGAAACACTGCAATATGTTCTTCAATACAGGAATCCGGAATATATGTTCCTTATCCTCATAAACAGACATCACGCCTTGAACAAAACCGAACATACCCGCTACGCCGTGTTTCGGGAATTCTATGCAAGGATTATCTTTAAGGAACTCGAAAAAGGCATGTTCAAAACGGAACGTTACTTCCCGAAATATCTCAAAAGAGCAAATAATAAAAGAAAACTGTAAATCATCACTGCGTTGCGAACACGACACAATGCTTCCCATAGGGAGACACAACAGCATTCCTTCTTTTACATCATACTCTTTCAAGTCTATTACCACACGCCCCTTCCCTTTTACGCAAAAGAACAACAAAGGGTCGTAAATCTTCACCAAACGTTGGTAGGCCCCCGTCAATGAGCCGCTTCCAGCAATAAACTGTTCACCTTCCGGCAATCGCAATATATCCATAACAGTTCTTAATTATACCGCAAAAATAGGATAAAATACTTTAAAAACAAGGAGTATGTTCCGATATTGACCAATTTTATGTCGAATTTGATGTAAAACTCTAAGTGAATTCCATCTATTTTTGCATCCACTTTAGCCAAGAGTGGCTTTATAATGAGACAAAACAAAATTCAATAGGGAAATAATAATAAATTAGTAAAGATCAATGAGAAAAAAGATTAGTAACGCAGGGCTTATTCTATTAATAAGCTGTAGTGCGATGACCGGATGCAAACAAGCACCCCAAACACAAGGAAACGCAAAGTACGCAGTGATGAATGTCGCAACTTCCGACCAGACTCTAAAAAGTAGTTACTCTGCTTCTATCCGGGGACGACAGGATATCGATATCTATCCGCAAGTATCGGGCACCATTACCCGCTTATGTGTATCCGAAGGCGATGTTGTAAAAAAAGGACAAGTATTGTTTATCATCGACCAGGTGCCTTATCAGGCCGCCCTTAACACAGCAACAGCTAATGTAGAAGCCGCTCAGGCAGCATTAAGTACTGCTAAATTAACTTACGACAGCAAGAAAGAGTTATTTGCCAAAAAGGTAGTTTCGGCATTCGATCTGCAAACAGCCGAGAACAATTGGCTAAGTGCTAAAGCACAACTGGCGCTGATGAAAGCACAGGAAGTAAACGCACGCAACAACCTTTCGTACACGGAAGTAAAGAGCCCATCGAACGGAGTAGTAGGCACATTGCCTTACCGTGTGGGAGCTTTGGTCAGCGCAAACCTGCCTCAGCCTCTGACTACCGTATCGGACAATTCGGAAATGTATATTTACTTCTCTATGAATGAAAATCAGCTGTTGGAACTTATCCGCCAATACGGTTCACCGACTAAAGCTATCGAAAATATGCCGGAAGTGGAACTGCAACTGAACGACCAGTCCATGTATCCGCTTAAAGGAAAAGTAGAGAGCATCAGCGGAGTGATAGACCGCCAAACCGGAGCTGTCACCGCACGCGCCGTATTCCCTAACCCCGACAGACTGTTAAGCAGCGGTGCATCGGGTAATCTGATTATTCCTACCGTCTACAAAGATTGTATTGCCATTCCTCAAGGCGCTACGGTAAGAATGCAAGATAAGACTTTAGTATACAAAGTAGTGGACGGAAAGGCTACTTCTGCCCTGATTACCGTTGCTCCCAACAACGACGGACAAAACTATATCGTAACCGACGGACTTAAAGCCGGAGATGAAATTATAGCCGAAGGAGCCGGATTAATCCGCGAGGGAACACCTGTGGAAAAATAACACTTGCAACACGCAAAGAAAGGAATTAAATTCTTAATTACAGAAACACAATGAAAGGAAATATATTTATAAAACGTCCCGTGATGGCCATCTCGGTCTCCATCCTTATTCTGGTGGTGGGACTCATATCACTCTTTACGCTTCCCGTTGAGCAGTATCCGGATATCGCACCTCCAACCGTTAATGTAAGTGCTACTTATACCGGAGCCAATGCCGAAGCCGTGCAAAAGAGCGTGATTATGCCGTTGGAAGAGAGTATCAACGGTGTGGAAAACATGATTTACATGACCTCTACCGCTACTAACTCCGGTACGGCAACCATCCAAGTTTATTTTAAACAAGGAACCGATCCGGATATGGCTGCTGTCAACGTGCAGAACCGCGTAGCCAAAGCACAGGGATTACTACCGGCGGAAGTAACCCAAATCGGTGTTACCACCCAGAAACGACAAACAAGTTTCTTGCAGATTGCTTCGTTAGTAAGCACCGACGGAACTTATGACGAACGTTTCTTATCCAACTATCTAGATATCAATGTTATTCCGCAAATTAAACGTATTGCCGGTGTGGGTGATGTGATGGCGTTAGGCGACACATACAGTATGCGTATTTGGTTGAAGCCGGACGTAATGGCGCAATATGGTCTGATTCCTGCGGACATTACAGCCGTTTTGGGCGAGCAAAACATTGAATCTCCTACCGGAGCGTTGGGTGAAAACTCCGATAATACGTTCCAGTATACCATGAAATATAAAGGACGTTTGAAGAGTGCTGAAGATTTCAGAAATATCGTTATCCGTTCCGAAGAAAACGGTAATGTGTTGCGTCTGAAAGATGTTGCTGATGTAGAGTTAGGTTCTCTCTCTTACAGTTTTCACAGTACTATGGACGGTAATCCCTCGTGTACGTTCCTCGTATTCCAGGTTGCCGGAGCCAACGCAACACAGGTAAACAATGACATCACCGCCTTATTGGACGAGTTAAGAAAAGATTTGCCTAAAGGCGTAGATTTTATAACCATGATGAGTTCGAACGATTTCTTGTTCGAATCCATTCACGAAGTAGTAGAAACCTTGATTATAGCTATTATCCTGGTTATCTTGGTAGTCTATTTCTTCCTGCAAGATTTTAAGAGTACGCTCATACCATCTATTTCTATTATTGTTTCGTTAATTGGAACCTTTGCCTGCTTAACGGCAGCCGGCTTCAGTATCAACATCCTTACTCTTTTCGCTCTAGTATTGGCCATCGGTACGGTGGTGGATGATGCGATTGTGGTGGTGGAAGCCGTGCAGGCAAAGTTCGATGTAGGTTACAAATCACCTTATCTGGCGACAAAAGACGCCATGAGTGACGTAACAATGGCGGTTATCTCTTGTACATTCGTATTTATGGCTGTGTTTATTCCTGTAACTTTTATGGGCGGAACTTCGGGTATCTTCTATACACAGTTCGGTATCACCATGGCTACCTCGGTAGGTATCTCTTGTATCAGTGCATTAACTCTTTGTCCGGCACTTTGCGCTATGCTCATGCGCCCGTCTGACGGAACCAAAAGCGCCAAGAGTATCAACGGTCGTGTAAAGGCAGCTTATAATGCTTCTTTCAATGCCATGCTCGGTAAATATAAAAAAGGAGTGATGTTCTTTATCCATCATCGCTGGATGGTATGGGCATCTTTTATAGCAGCTATCGCTTTGCTGGTATTCTTTATGAGCACCACCAAAACAGGTTTGGTTCCCCAAGAGGACCAAGGTACCTGTATGATCAACGTCAGTGCAGCTCCGGGTAGCGGACTTAACGAAACGAACAAGGTTTTGGACAAAGTAGAGGCTATTCTGAAAAACACACCGGAAATAGAACATTATCAGAAAGTCACCGGTTACGGTTTGATTTCAGGACAAGGTGTTTCGTACGGTACGGTAATTGTCCGCTTGAAGCCTTGGGACGAACGAACCAAAGCCAGCCAGAAGTCCGATGCCGTGATTGGCCGCTTAAACGCACAGTTCGCTCAAATTAAAGACGCGCAAGTATTTACCTTCCAGCCGGGTATGATTCCGGGTTACGGTATGGGTAACTCTATTGACTTGAACTTACAGGATAAGACCGGAGGCGACATGACCACGTTCTATAATTCGGTGACGAAGTTCCTGATGGCATTGAACCAACGTCCGGAAGTAGCCATGGCCTATACTTCTTATGCCATGAACTTCCCGCAATACTCCGTAGATGTGGACGCTGCAAAATGTAAGCGTGCCGGTATCTCTCCTTCATCAGTACTCAGTGTTTTAAGTAACTACTGTGGTGGCGCTTATGTCTCCAACTACAATGAATTCGGTAAAGTGTACCGCGTAATGTTACAAGCCGCTCCTCAATATCGTCTGGACGAGCAGTCGTTGCATAATTTATATGTCCGCAGCGGAAACGAAATGGCTCCGCTTAGCCAGTTCATTACACTGAAGAAAGTAATGGGCCCTGAAATTTCAACTCGTTTCAATTTGTTCAGTTCCATCAGTGCCAATGTGAATGTAGCCGAAGGATACTCTTCCGGTGAAGCGATGAAAGCCATCGAAGAAGTAGCTGAACAAACTTTACCCAGTGGTTACGGTTACGAATACGGAGGTATGTCGCGCGAAGAGTCGCAAAGCGGAGGCGGTTCTACCGTATTTATTTATGGGGTCTGCATTCTGTTGATTTACTTGATTCTGGCATGCCTATACGAAAGTTTCCTCATTCCGTTTGCAGTCATCTTCTCCGTACCGTTCGGATTGATGGGTAGTTTCTTGTTTGCCAAGATATTCGGTCTGGAAAACAACATCTATCTCCAAACCGGTGTCATCATGTTGATTGGTTTGTTAGCCAAAACAGCAATTCTTATTACCGAGTTCGCCATCGAACGCCGTCGTAAGGGAATGGGTATTATCGAATCGGCTTATGTAGCCGCCCAAGCTCGTTTCCGTCCGATCCTCATGACGGTATTAACTATGATATTCGGTATGTTGCCTTTAATGTTCGCTTCGGGTGCCGGAGCCAACGGAAACAGTTCATTAGGAACCGGAGTAGTAGGTGGTATGCTGGTAGGAACTTTGGCCTTACTGTTTGTGGTTCCGGTATTCTATATTGTATTCGAATATTTGCAAGAACGCATCCGTCCGGCTTTGAAAGAAGAAGCTGATGCGCAGGTAGAAGCTGAACGCGAACGCAGTCTGCGCGAAAAGAGTGCATTTAACGACGAAAACAACAAGTGAAAATGAAGAAAATAATATGTCTTTTATCCACAGCTGCCTTATTGAGCAGCTGTGGTATCTACAACAAATACAAACCTGTTACCTCTGTTCCCGAAGACTTATATGGAAACGAGACGGTGGTATCAGACACTTTGAATAACATAAGCAATCTCAGTTGGCGGGAATTATTTACCGACCCGCAATTGCAAAACCTCATTGAACAAGGTCTGCAAAACAATACCGATTTGCAATCGGCCCACTGGCGTATCAAAGAATCGGAAGCTGCGCTGAAAGCTGCCAAACTGGCGTTCCTGCCTTCTTTCTCTCTGGCGCCACAGGGAACAGTGAGCAGTTTCGATAAAAGCAAAGCTACCCAAACTTATACTTTACCCTTGACAGCAAGCTGGGAAGTGGATATTTTTGGACGTTTACTCAATGCCAAGCGTCAGGCTAAAGCAGTGTTAGCACAAAGTCAAGACTATGCCCAAGCTGTACAAACTCAACTGATTGCTGCCATAGCCAACAGTTATTATACCTTATTAATGCTCGATGAACAATTACGCATTGCCGAAAGTACCGAACAAAATTGGAAAGAAAGTTTGGAAAGTACCCGTGCATTAATGAACGCCGGCATGACTACCGAAGCCGCCGTAGCACAAACGGAAGCAACTTATTATGGTATACGTACCACCGTGCTCGACTTGCGTGAACAAATTAATCAGGTAGAGAATTCTATATCGTTGATATTAGCTGAAACGCCCCACAAAATTCAACGTGGCAAGTTAGCCGGACAAGTATTACCGGACAATTTTACCGTAGGCATTCCCTTGCAAATGCTGGCCAACCGTCCGGATGTACGAAGTGCGGAAAGAGGTATGGAACAGGCTTTCTACGGAGTTAATCAGGCCCGTACAGCTTTCTATCCATCTATTATCCTAAGCGGAAGTGCCGGATGGACAAATAATTCCGGAGCAGGTATCATCAATCCGGGTAAGCTACTGGCTACGGCTGTGGGTACTATCACTCAATCGTTATTCAATAAAGGACTAAACAGTGCTCAGCTGCGTATAGCCAAAGCACAGCAGGAAGAAGCCAAACTGGCTTTTCAACAAACATTGCTGAATGCCGGAAGTGAAGTAAACAATGCGCTGACGCAATATCAAACGGCTCAAAGCAAGGCTCAAGAATACGAAAAACAAATTTCTTCCTTGGAAAGAGCTGTTGAAAGCACATCTTTATTGATGCAGCATGGTAACACTACATATCTGGAAGTATTGACGGCAAGGCAAACATTGCTGAATGCTCAATTAAATCACGTTGCCAACCGCTTTACTGAAATTCAAAGTCTTATCAACCTTTACCAAGCTTTAGGAGGAGGACAAGAATAAAGAGAATAAAAATAAAGAGACTATAGAGCCAAAAGTATAGAACTAAAAGTTTTCGATCCGGACAGTCGTTTTTAGTTCTGTACTTTTGGCTTTTCATTTTTAATTAAATAGTAGAAAGATATCATAACGCACAAAAAACTACTCCTGAAGTATCCGGTCTCGAAATAAAATTCTGCACTTAAGTGATGGAGAAAAGAAAGAATATCTTTTACTTTGCAGATAAATAACGATTGAGGTTCTATTTATAACTACCTTCTCGGAAGAATAGAATGTAAGAAAAGGCAAAAATTTATAGAAACACAATCACCCAATAATCTGGAAATATGGCAGAAACTCTACAAAAAGCAGAAGGAAGTAAACAAGAACAATACGAAACGTTATTGCCTCAAATCGCTTCGTTAATTGAAGCGGAAACAGACGAAGTAGCCAACATGGCCAACGTAGCTGCCGCCATCATGGAAACATTCCGTTTTTGGTGGGTTGGCTTTTACCGGGTAAAGGAAAAGCAACTGGTGCTTTCTCCCTTTCAGGGCCCCTTGGCCTGCACACGCATCGGTTACGGAAAAGGCGTTTGCGGCACTGCATGGAAAGAAGGGCGTACCATCATCGTACCCGATGTAGAAACATTTCCCGGACACATTGCATGCAGTTCGGCTTCCCGTTCGGAAATTGTCATACCGTTGTTCCGTCAAGGAGAGGTTTTCGCTGTATTAGACATCGACAGCGAATATCTCAATACGTTTGATGAAACAGACGCGCATTATCTTGAATGCATCGGCAAATTACTGAGCAGAGAATAACCGCATGAGAAATAACCTATTTAAAAACAGAAGGACATGATAACCATACGTAAAGCACTCCCCTCGGACCTTGACCGAGTAATGGAAATCTTCGACATCGCCCGCCGTTTCATGCAATCGACCGGAAACGCTAATCAATGGGTAAACGGTTATCCGCAACGCAAACTTATGGAAAACGAAATAGAAATCTCACATTGCCATGTCTGTGAGAACGAAGCGGGGCAAATAGTAGGTACTTTCTGTTTTATTCCCGGTCCCGACCCTACCTATTCTTACATAGAAGACGGAGCCTGGCCCGACAATGATCCTTATTACGTTATCCACCGTATTGCTTCCGACGGCAGTTACAAAGGAATAGCTAAGGCCTGTATCGACTGGTGTTACAACCAATACCCGCATCTCCGCGTAGATACCCATGCCGACAACAAGGTGATGCAGAAATTGCTCGTACGGAACGGTTTCATCCGTTGCGGAATCATCTACGTAGCCAACGGAACGCCCCGCATCGCTTATCAACGGATCTAATCCGACAAAGGCTATCGACAATTCTTTTTACCGCCCTACAAATACGGGCAAGAAAATACATAATAGAACCTTTTTCAAACGAACGTTCGTTCGGGTACAAATGAACGTTCGTTTCCTCCTAAATGAACGTTCATTTCCCTCCAACTGAACCGATAACTATTTTTGGAGCATTTAATTACGGAAGACAATTCTATAAGATGTTGGGATATTTCACGATAATAAAACAACTGGAACCTATATTGCTAAAATACAGCTCGTACCCACACTCTTCTCACACTCAAGAAACAATCATAAGAAAAACCGACTCAAAAGTCCAACCATAAAAAAGAAATGAATTGCAACACAAAAGAAAGAATTCCGGTTTTCCCACATAACTTGGCCTATCAAATAAATCCCTTAAGCATAAAAGACCTAAAACTTTCTGCATAACACAATAAACGCCTGTCAACCTTAAGAGAATAAGAACTTCTTTAGAATCCTCATAAAAAAAACACAAATATTATCCTATACTTTATAGCATAATTAAAAAAATCTTCGAACTTTGCAACAATTTCAAATGTAAAGCTATGAATCAGGAGATAGTGCTTCTTGACGGAGCAGTAGGGACAAGTCTTTGGAAAAAGACAGACGATAAGCATCCCGTGTGGAGTTATAATCTCGACCGGCCGGAAATCGTAAAAGAGTTGGCAAAAGAGTATATTGCCGCAGGTTCACAAATAATCTTAAGCAATACGTTTGCTGCCAACCGCTCTTTCGTAAGCAGGGAAAGCGGGTATGATGTAAAAGCCATTGTACAGGCAGGTGTCCGTCTGGCAAGGGAAGCAGTACAGGGAACAAATGTAAAAGTAATGTTCACTGTAGGTCCGCTCATGGAACTGATGGAACCTTTCGGTACTATTACCGAAGCGGAAGCCACTGCCATGTATGAAGAACAGATAGGTGCTGCTATGGAGATGAACGAGAGACCTGATATCATCTATGTGCAAACATTTATCGACCTCAGTATGGCAGAAGTGGCTATTAAAGTAGCAGAGAAATACGATGCGCCCATCTTCTGTACCATGAGTTTTGCCGAATCGGGGTTCACCATCATGGGAAACTCTGTGGATGACTTCATTGCTGCTATGGAACAGCATCCGAAAGTAAAGGCCATTGGCTTAAACTGTAACCTCACTCCGGGAGAAGCGATTCCCGTAATAGCCCAATTTGCAGGAAAAACCTCCAAAGAACTGATATTTAAGCCGAATGCGGGTCAGCCTAAAATGGAGAACGGAGAAACGGTTTCGGGTGAGAATGCAGCTCTTTTTGTGAAAGAAGCTCTGCCGGCACTCGATTACGGAGTAAAATATATCGGCGGTTGCTGCGGTACCGACCCGTCTTATATTCAATTGCTGAAAGCTGAAATAGCCAAGCGCTAACTAATTATAAAAACACACATTACCACAGATTCTTGCAAATAAATAGAATAATTTGCGAGAATCTGTGTTCGTTTTATCTCATAACAAGTAACTAATGCTTATCCATATTTTTACCGGATAAAGAACCGTACTTCTTCTACCCCGATGAAAAAAAGATGCTCCATTCTAACTGAAACATGGCAACTTTGCTACTTACTCTTCTCCAATCAGCCGAAAATACTATTACACACCCCATACATACTTCGCACCTGTTTTACCTAAAGATTTCGCTACGTAAACCTAAGCATTAGGCGACAAAATCTTAAATTTAGGAACGTAAAGGTCTGGTTTTGCCCGAAGAAAACGAACCAGCGACGAGGAGTTAAAGTCTTAAAATGATATAGTCTTCAACCTTACAGTATAACTAGAAGAAAGCAAACTCTTAACCACAGAATGATGCAGCCATAAACAAAAACATAGGCAATTCGGGATTAAAAAAATTTGGATAATAAATAGAAAAAAGTAACAAAAAAATTTGGATTTTACCCCCCCCCACGTGTACATTTGCTCCTGCTAAAAATTTGTTAAACTCTAAATCTATGAAGAACATGAAAAGAACATTGTCTTATCATGGAGACAAAATGTTCCTGACGAAGCTCTTTATGCTTTGTTGCTTACTGGGGACATCCATGTTTACTTATGCCCAACAAAAAATTACAGGAAATGTATCTGATGCTACCGGCGAACCCATCATCGGTGCCAGTGTGGTAGTGAAAGGTACGACGAACGGTACAATTACCGATTTCAACGGAAATTTTACTCTAGACGCTCCGGCCAAATCGGTATTGGTGGTTTCTTATGTGGGGTATAAGCCTCACACCGTAACAGCGGGGAACACTCCTCTTATCATTGTATTAAAAGAAGATACCGAGCTACTGGATGAAGTTGTCGTAGTGGGTTACGGTTCCGTTCGTAAACGCGACTTGACAGGTTCTGTCAGCACGGTAGGTGCAGACAAGTTGAAAGGACGTTCGTTCGGTAATGCCTTACAATCTATGGCCGGTCAAGTATCCGGTGTACAAATTACACAAACTCAAGGTGCTCCGGGTATGGCTCCGACTATTAAAGTGCGTGGAGCCACATCCATCAACGCCGGAACAACTCCGCTTTACGTTATTGACGGAGTTCCTTTGGAAGATGACACCAACTCCGGAAACGGAACGAACGGCGGTAACCTGCAATATTCTAACCATAACCCGATGAACAATATCAACCCCAACGATATAGAATCCATCGAAGTGTTGAAAGATGCGGCTTCTGCTGCTATCTATGGTTCTCGTGGTGCTAACGGCGTGGTATTGATCACTACCAAACAAGGCAAAGCCGGTAAAACAAAAGTAGATATTACTTATGAATTAGGAGTTTCACGCGTTAACCGCCGTTTGGAAATGATGGACGCCACACAGTGGATTGAATATGAATCTGCAGCTCGTGAAAACCAATGGGCTACAGACTTGGCAAAAAACCCCAATACCAAAAAGAGTTATACCACACACGTAGTTCCTAGCGAATTCTCGGACCAGAAATGGTTAGAACGCATTGGAAACGGCACCGATTGGCAAGATGTACTTTATCGTACCGGTATTAGCCACAATGTGCAAGGTTCGGTATCTGGAGGTAGTGAAAAAACTCAATTCATGGTTTCACTGGGTTACTTGAATCAAGAAGGCGTGGTGATTACCAACGATTATAATCGCATTTCTCTACGCTCCAATATCAACCACAAAATAAATGATCGCCTAAATGTGGGTGTCAAAGTAAATTTAACTCGTTCGAATGACTCTCCGCAAGGATTATCCGGAAAGTCCGACGTTGTCAGCCTGGCTTGCCAAAGCGATCCTATTTTTCCCTTGTATGTAGAGACCGGCTCTTTAGGTTTCAAAGACCCCGATTCCATGTGGAACACCTTTGTTAAATATGGTTTCCAATTGTGGCATCCATATTCGTTGACCTACGAATGTTCAAAGAAATTAAAAACCGATAACATCTTAGGCTCTGTTTCAGCAGATTATAAAATTATCGATGGTCTGACATTCAAAACAACAGCGGGTATCAATACTTCCGACTCTCATTACGAATATTATTGGAACGAAGGTCAAAACTGGGGTTATTCCGGTTGGGTTGCCGCTACCGGAACCTATGCAACCCGCCGAGTGGATAACTGGGTGTGGGAAAATACTCTTAACTATAATAAAACTTTCAACGAAGACCATAATGTCACCGCTTTGGTTGGTTATACTATGCAAAATCAAAAGACAACCTATGCCACTATGACCGGTAACGGTTATCCAAACGATATGGTGCATACCATTAATGCCAGTACATCACAAACCGCATCCAGCACACAATCCGAGTGGGCGTTGATTTCTTATTTGGCTCGTGCCACTTATTCTTACCAAGGCAAATACCTAGCAAGTGCTTCCGTCCGTGCCGATGGTTGTTCCCGTTTCGGAGCCGACAACCGATGGGGCTACTTCCCTTCCATATCGGCTGCATGGCGTATGTCTGAAGAAAAGTTCTTGAAAGATATAAACTGGTTAGATAACTTAAAACTCCGTTTGAGCTACGGGGTGTTACCGGTAACAACCAAATTGCCGATTATGCTTCCATCGGTTTACTTTCTACTTCCCAATATGCTGTAGATGGTTCATTGGTGAACGGTCTTTATACCAGCACCTTGCCATCCAAGGACTTGAAATGGGAAAAAACCGGTCAATATGACTTCGGTATGGATGCAAGCTTCTTTGGCAGCCGTCTGAATGTAGCCTTCGACTTCTACTACTCAAAAACAACGGATATGCTACTGAACGTTCCTGTACCCGTACTAACAGGCTTTACAGAATCACAAACTAACATCGGTTCCGTACAAAATAAAGGTATAGAGTTCAGCCTCAACTCTGTAAACATTAAGAACAAAGACTTTATCTGGACTACCGATTTCAACATTTCTGCCAACCGTAACAAAGTTCTGCGCCTCGGTAACAATGATGCACCCATTGATGTATCTACCAACTCTGCCATCTCACGTACAGAAGTGGGACAACCAGTTGGTAATTACTATGGTTACAAAGTTATCGGCGTTTACAGTACAGACGATATCAACAACCCGAATGTTCCCAAATACGCCGGAGCAGAACCAGGAGATCCAAAAGTAGAAAACACAGATGGAAATACCGTTATTGACGCAGGCGACCGCACCATCTTGGGAAACTACCAACCGGACTTCACTTGGGGTTTAACCAACAATTTTTCATTCAAAGGTATTGAGCTTTCATTCATGCTGACTGGTACGCATGGTAACGAAATCATGAACCAAAATGCCCGCTTCTTAGGTTTCTATAACGGAGCCCGTAACCTTTATGCCTCTAGAAGCAACTTTTGGAAGAGCGATGCAGAGCCGGGTGACGGGATGACTCCGAAACCTCGTACCACTCCGAATACTATCGAATCCAACTCTTCATCTATGTGGGTTGAAGACGGATCATTTGTGCGAATTAAAAACATTCGTATAGGTTACAACTTCCCTTCATCCATCACAAAGAAATTGTGTTTGGGTTCCATGAAAGTTTATGTAAATATGGAAAATGTACATGTATTCTCCGACTACTCCAACTATGATCCGGAAGGTTCCACTTTCCAAACTGGTTACCGTGTAGGCTACGACTATGGAGCATATCCTAATCCATTTACTTGTACATTCGGTCTTAACATTGGCTTTTAATGTATAACTTTAGATAATAAAAAATGCATATTATGAGAAAATTAAAATATTTATTGGCATCCGCATTCATATTTTCCACTGTCGGATGCAGTGATTTCCTGGAACTCAACCCCATCTCAAACGCTAATGAGAATGGATTCTATAAAACAGCCGAAGATATGGAAACAGCTTTGGTTTCTGCCTATGCTACCTTATATAATATATGGGGACCGGAAGGTCTTCCCTCCTTCTACGGAGAATTAATGTCTGATAATGTATACAACGACAATACAGCCGGTACCGTAGCCGACTATGAAGCTTTTGATAACCACACGGGTATGACAACTACCAACACATTGGTAGAAGGCTATTGGGAAACCTATTACAAATCTCTATTTATTATCAACCAGTTGATAGCTAAAGGAACTCCATTAGGAGAGGAAGTTGTTCAATACATAGCCGAAGCCAAATTCCTTCGTGCCATGTATTATTTCGATATGGTTCGTGCATGGGGCGATGTACCCTTGATTTTAACTCCTGTTACGGTAAGTGAATCTTATGGCATTGCCCGCACTCCGGCCACACAGGTATATGCACAGATTGTACAAGACTTGAAGGATGCTGCCGGTGTGCTTCCTCCCAAAACCAACGAGCGCTTTGCCGGTGCTGCCACTTGTGATGCGGCTAATGCACTACTCGGTAAGGTATACTTGACATTGGGAGACAAAACTAACGCGACTACTTATTTAAATAAGGTATATGGTAAATTCACACTCGAAGATAACTATGCAGACCTTTGGAATTTAAATAACAAGAACTGTAAAGAATCCATTTTCGAAATTCAGTACGCTACTACCACTTCTTCTTCACAACCATATAGTAAATACTGGTCTATGTTTACTCCTCTTGATAACCGTATCATTACCGCTTGGGGTGGCGGAATGAACCAAGTATCTGCCGACCTTTGGAATGCTTATGAAACAAATGATCCGCGTCGTGACGCTTCTATTGCTAATGGATACTATACTGCAAAGGGTGACTTTGTAGCAACCCGCTATTGCATCAAATGGAAAGATACAGATGCTACTGTAAACAATTTGCGCGAATTGGCACGGAACAATTTTATCATCCTTCGTTATGCAGATGTATTGCTCATGTTATCCGAGGCTACCGGTGACGCTAAATATCTGAATGAGGTTCGTGAGCGTGTCAGTATGCCATACTATGGTGCAGCCGGATATCCTTCGGAATATACTACTGTAGCTGCCGCTGTTCAGCACGAACGTCAAGTGGAGTTGGCAATGGAATTTCATCGCTGGTACGACTTGCAACGTTTCGGCACAGCTGCTACAGTAATGAAGAACTGTTCAAAGAATGTTTCCAGCCCCATCTATATGTTACCTGTTCCGCAAAAAGTAATCGACCAAAACCCAAGTGTAATTACACAAAACGATCCTTACTAATAAAATAAGGTATTCTAAATAAAAAGGATACTATGCAAAAAGTCTGAAAGTTTAGATTAAAACTTTCGATTTAGAACTGACAGGGTTCAAGTATAGAAAAAGTGCCACTTTATACCTAATTTTCATAGGATAAAGTGGCAC
>ERZ825137.917-NODE-917-length-40349-cov-4.347421_pt1 | contig 40349 bp, 35 predicted proteins | sample MGYA00519873_ERZ825137 | MGnify/ENA primary metagenome ERZ825137 (study PRJEB31778, sample SAMEA3449190) | human gut metagenome | biome: human gut; feature: human-associated habitat; material: faeces | place: United Kingdom | collected 2010/2012 ...
ATGATACTGACCGGACTGGTATGTATGCTTATCGCTCCTGAAAACCTTTCGACAGCTATGCTGTTGTTCGGAGTAGTAGTATTGATGATGTTCATCGGACGTGTTGCATTCAAGAAGTTAGCCATGTTATTGGGCGGTCTGGCATTGGTTGGCTGTCTGGGAGCAGTATTTCTGCTGGCTATACCGAAGGATACCGATATCCCGTTCCTCCACCGGTTTGACACTTGGAAAAGTCGTATTACCAACTTTACGGAGAAAGAAGAAGTTCCGGCAGCCAAATTCGATATTGACAAAGATGCCCAGATAGCTCATGCACGCATTGCCATCGCTACCAGTAACGTGATAGGTAAGGCACCGGGAAATTCCATTCAGCGTGACTTCCTGAGCCAGGCATTCTCCGATTTCATCTTTGCCATTATCATTGAAGAGTTGGGGCTGGTAGGAGGCGCCTTTGTAGTCATACTCTACATCTGGCTATTGGTCCGGACAGGCCGAATCGCCCAAAAGTGCGAACGTACATTCCCGGCATTCCTCGTCATGGGTATTGCCTTGATGTTGGTATCACAAGCCATATTGAACATGATGGTAGCCGTCGGACTGTTTCCTGTAACAGGACAACCTTTACCGCTAATCAGTAAAGGAGGTACAAGTACACTGATCAACTGTGCCTACATCGGCATGATACTGAGTGTCAGCCGCTATACCGCTTATCTGGAAGAGAAAAAAGAAAATCCTGCTCCTCTGCTCACCCAGAGTGAAGGAAATGAGGCGATTGCAAGCGAGGCACAGACTGCGGCCGAACCTACAGCAGAGGTTTTAAACAGTGATGCTAAATTTGAAGAGTAATATGAATAAAGAAAATAATAAAGAAGGACAGGGTGATGCCTTAAGAGTCATCATCAGCGGTGGTGGTACCGGAGGGCATATCTTTCCGGCCGTATCCATTGCAAACGCCATAAAAGAGTTACGTCCCGATGCACAAATCCTGTTTGTAGGAGCCGAAGGCAGAATGGAAATGCAACGAGTACCGGATGCAGGCTATCAGATTATCGGATTGCCTGTAGCAGGATTCGATCGTAAACATCTGTGGAAAAATGTCGCCGTATTATTAAAATTGGTACGCAGCCAATGGAAAGCACGAAACATTATCCGGCAATTCCGTCCTCAGGTAGCAGTAGGAGTAGGCGGATATGCAAGCGGTCCTACTTTAAAAATGGCGGGAATGATGGGAGTACCTACTTTAATACAAGAGCAGAATTCGTATGCAGGAGTTACCAACAAGCTACTAGCTAAAAGAGCCAAAAAAATATGTGTGGCTTACGAAGGGATGGAAAGTTTCTTCCAGCCGTCCAAGATTATCCTTACCGGAAATCCGGTACGACAAGGACTGTTGACTCACACTGTAACGAAAGAAGAAGCTGTTAAATCGTTCGGACTAAATCCTACCAAGAAAACAATATTGATTATCGGGGGAAGCCTCGGCGCACGCACCTTAAACGAAAGCGTGCTTGCGCATATTAGCGAAATATCCGCTTCCGGCATACAGTTTATCTGGCAAACCGGCAAATATTATTACGAAAAAGCTGAAAAGAACCTGCATGATAAAGGCGCATATCCGATGATTCACATCACGGACTTTATTTCGAATATGGAATATGCCTACAGTGCAGCCGATCTGATTATATCTCGTGCCGGCGCAGGTTCCATTTCGGAGTTCTGTCTGTTGGAAAAACCGGTTATCCTGGTGCCCTCTCCCAATGTTGCGGAAGATCACCAGACTAAAAATGCTTTAGCTTTAGTTAATAAAGGAGCCGCACTGTATGTTAAAGACAGCGAAGCTACGGAAACTCTGATTAAAACCGCAATCAACACGGTAAAGGATAATAGTAAGTTAGAAGATTTAAGTAAGAACATATCGAAACTGGCTTTTCATAACTCCGCAGATACAATTGCCGACGAGGTGTTGAAATTAGCAGAACAATATCAAAAGGAACATGGATGTTAATACTATAAAATCGGTTTATTTCATTGGTGCGGGCGGCATAGGCATGAGCGCACTGGTACGTTATTTTCTTTCAAAAGGGAAGAAAGTTGCCGGTTACGACCGTACGCCAAGCGAACTGACAGAGAAACTTATCCGGGAAGGCGCCGACATCCATTACGAAGAGAACGTTGAGCTAATCCCTTCCGAATGCAAACGCCCGAAAGAGACCCTGGTAATTTATACTCCGGCTATTCCAGACAATCATCAGGAATATCAGTATTTCCTCCACAACGGGTTTACGATGGAAAAGCGCGCACAGGTATTAGGGACAATCACACGTCTGGAAAAAGGCCTTTGCGTGGCGGGCACACATGGGAAAACTACAACTTCTACCATGGCTGCTCATCTTCTGCATCAATCTCATGTAGAGTGCAATGCTTTCTTGGGAGGAATCTCCAAAAACTATGGAACCAACTTACTGCTTTCCGATAAAAGCAATCTGGTAGTGATTGAAGCGGATGAGTTCGACCGTTCGTTCCACTGGCTTTCTCCTTACATGGCGGTAGTGACGGCTACCGATCCCGACCATTTGGATATATACGGAACCAAAGAAGCTTATCTCGAAAGCTTTACTAAATTCACTTCCCTTATCCAACCGGACGGATGCCTCATTCTTCACGAAGATTTAGAGATGAAACCGGCTGTACCGCAAGGAGTAACCATTTATACTTATTCGCGTGAGAAAGGAGATTTCCATGCTGAAAATATCCGCATCGGCAATGGGGAAATTTACATCGACTTCGTATCACCCAAAGGAATCATCCGTGATATACACTTGGGAGTACCCGTAAGCATCAATATAGAAAATGGTATAGCTGCCATGGCTTTAGCCCAATTGAACGGTGTGACGGATGAAGAAATCAAAACCGGCATGGACAGTTTCAGAGGTGTTGTCCGCCGTTTCGATTTCCAGATTAAAAATGAGAAAGTCGTTTTTCTTACCGATTATGCGCATCACCCGTCTGAAATCAAACAAAGCGCATTGTCCATCCGCGAATTATACCGGGACAAAAAGGTTACGGCCATTTTCCAACCGCACCTTTATACCCGTACACGTGATTTTTATAAGGATTTTGCCGAAAGCCTCTCGTTTTTCGACAAAGTGATCCTTACCGAAATCTATCCGGCACGTGAAAAACCTATACCGGGCGTTACAAGTAACCTGATTTATGAGAACTTGAAACCTACCGTGGAAAAGAGACTGTGCTGTAAAAAAGATATTCCGGAAATAATTAAAGAAGAAGAAATTGAGGTGCTCATTTTATTGGGAGCCGGAGATATAGACGAATATGTTCCGCAAATTTGTGAAATACTGAACAAACAATGATAAGAAAGATACTGATATTATTCACTCTGCTATTGACCAGTGCCTACCTGATTGCGGCACTGAGCGTATTAAACCGCAAACCGCAAGGAGCTGTTTGTCAACGGGTAGAGTGTATTATAAAAGACAGTATCCAATCCGCTTTTATCAATTCGCATGAGGTAGAGAATATTCTTAAAAACAAAAAGCTCTATCCTAAAGGAAAAAAGATGGATTCCATTGTATGTCGTACGATAGAAACATACCTGAAAAAAGATTCGCGCATTGAAAACGTAGAATGTTATAAAAGTCCCATGAACTGTATCTGCATTGAAATTGTTCAAAGGTTGCCTATACTTCGGATTATAAGTAGTAGCGGAGAAAGCTACTTTGTCGACAGCAAAGGAAAAATAATGCCTCAAGTACAGTGTGCCGCCTATCTGGCTGTAGCTACGGGAAATATCGACAAGGCTATGGCATGTAAAGAGTTGTATGAACTTGGTATGTTTTTACAAAAAGACAAATTCTGGAATGCGCAGATCCAACAAATCAACGTAACACCGGAAAAAGAACTGGAACTGGTTCCACGCGTGGGGGACCATATTGTATTTTTAGGAAAGCCGGATCAATTTGAGAAGAAATTATCCAGACTAAAAGCTTTCTACGAAAAAGCGCTGAATAAAGTGGGATGGAATAAATATTCTCGTATCAGCCTGGAGTTTAATAATCAAGTAATTTGCACCAAAAAGGAGAAGTAAGATATGACAGCAAAAGATTTCATCGTGGCTATCGAACTAGGTTCGTCTAAAATCACAGGAATAGCCGGAAAGAAGAATAATGACGGGAGCATACAGATTTTTGCTTATGCAAGGGAAGAAGCCTCTTCATTTATCCGAAAGGGTATTATATACAATATCGACAAAATGGCCCTCAGCCTTACTTCCATCATCAATAAGCTGGAAGCCGAACTGGACGCCTCCATTGCTAAAGTGTATGTAGGCATCGGCGGGCAGTCGTTGCGTTCGAAAAAGAATTTCATTATTCGCCAAATAGAAGAAGAAACCAAGATCCAGAAAGATCTGATCGACTCTATTATGGAAAGCAATTTGCATACTCCATATGCCGAACTGGAAATTCTGGATGTCGTTCCACAAGAGTACAAGGTGAAAAACAGTTATATAACCGATCCGATCGGTATGGTAAGCAACCTGATTGAAGGACATTTCCTGAATATCGTCGCCCGTTCATCGGTTAAGCAAAATTTGCTTACTTCTTTTAAACAGGCGAATATCGATATTGCCGGTTTCCTGATTGCTCCCATGACGATGGCGGATGCCGTATTAACCGACGTGGAAAAGCGTTCGGGATGTGTATTGGTTGACTTTGGAGCAGATACCACAACGGTTGCCATTTACAAAAATGACATATTAAGGCATCTTGCCGTATTGCCTTTGGGAGGAAACAATCTTACTAAAGATATTTGCAGCATGCAGATGGAAGAGCGGGATGCTGAAACGCTGAAAATCAAATATGGATGCGCATACACCGATCCGGAAGATAAGGAACAAGAAAACAAGACCTATTCCATAGATGAAAAGCGGATCATCTCTGCCAAAACATTGAACGATATTGTGGAAGCCCGTATGGAAGAGATTATCGCCAACGTATTCAATCAGATAGATTTATCGGGTTACCGCGATAAACTGACAGCCGGAGCCATCTTAACCGGAGGCGGCGCGAATTTGAAGAAACTTACCGAGGTGTTCACTCTGAAACACAAAACAAACAAAGTGCGTATTGCTAATTTCGTACAATGGGAAATCAGAGCTACCCGCCCCGAACTGTTAGTGAAGAATGGCATGTTGAACACAGCCTTCGGACTGCTTGCAGCCGGAAAAGAAAATTGTTGTGAGATGGAAGTTCCCAAAGTTCCGGTCAGCTTGTTCGATGAAATTCCGAACGAAAATAAAATAGACTCTACCGAGAAAGAACAGTTTGAAAGAGAACGGATAGAAAAAGAAAAAGAAGCAGAGTTGATAGCTCAAGACGATGACTTCTGGAAGATTTGTCAGGACAATGAGGAATGGGAAAAGTATCTGAACGAATACCCCAAAGGCCGCCATGTCGATGAAGCCGAAGAAGCTATCCGTCTGGCCGAACAAGAGCGTCTCGATAAAGAAGATGATAACTTTTGGGAAACATGCAAGGCAAACAAACAATGGAAAAGATACCAAAGAGCTTACCCCGAAGGACGTCATATCAAAGAAGCCGAGAAAATGCTTGAAAAGCAAAAAGAGGAAAAGAAAGAAAACAGCTTCATCAACGTTTGGGGACGTAAACTCAAGAAATTCAGTGAAGACATGCTAAAAGAAGAATAAAAATACATCACCCTATAAATATCAGACCATTATGACAGATGAAATAATGCCTTTCGATTTACCGACAAACTCACCAAGCATTATCAAAGTGATTGGTGTTGGAGGCGGTGGCAGCAATGCCGTGAAGAACATGTACAAAGAAGGGATACATGATGTAACTTTTGTGTTGTGCAATACTGATAAACAAGCATTGATCAACTCGGATATCCCTATCAAGATACAACTAGGACGCGAAACGACCAAAGGACTCGGCGCCGGAAACGACCCGGATGTGGCACGTTCGGCAGCAGAAGAAAGTATTGAGGATATCAAAGACCTGTTCCGCGACGAGACACAGATGGTGTTCATCACTGCCGGCATGGGCGGAGGCACCGGCACGGGAGCCGCGCCCGTAGTGGCACGCATCGCCAAAGAAATGGGTATCCTTACCATCGGTATCGTAACGATTCCTTTCAAATTCGAGAAAAAGAAGAAAATTATTCAAGCCTTGAAAGGGGTGGAAGAAATAGCCAAGAATGTGGATGCATTACTGGTAATCAACAACGAACGTCTGCTTGAGATTTATCCGAACCTCCCCGTTAAAGAAGGCTTCCGGGTGGTAGACGAAACTTTGACTACCGCCACAAAGAGTATTGCGGAAATCATCACGATGGAAGGAATCATCAACCTCGACTTCCGCGATGTGAGCAAGATACTGAAAGACGGCGGCGTGGCTATTATGAGTTACGGTATCGGTTCCGGCGAGAAACGATTGGAGAATGCTATCGAGAACGCATTGCACTCCCCATTGTTGAACGATAACGACATTTACAATTCGAAGAAGATTCTCTTCAATATCTATCAAAGCATCGAAAAACCTCTGATTGTAGAAGAACTGGAAGAGCTGGACAAGTTTATGGACAAATTCGAAACCAGCGATATCGAAGTGATTTGGGGACTTGCCGAAGACGATAATCTGAAAGACGAAGTAAAAATTACCGTGTTGGCTACCGGCTTCGGAATGGGTAATATTCCGGGTATGGAAGAAGCTATTGAAGCACGTAACGTCCAACAAAAAATTCTCTCCGAACGGGAACGTCAGGAAAGAGAAGAAGAAGAACAAGCCATCTTGGAGAAGTTCTACGGAAAAAGCAAACTGGCACCTAAACGAACCGTCCGTTCTTTCATTTTGCAAGAAACGGATATGGATAACGATGAACTGATTTACGGTATCGAGAATTCTCCTACTTACTTACGTACCTCCAAAGAATTGAATGAGCTGGAGAACAAACGTAAGGAAAAAGAGAGTCCGGCCAATAGCACAGAAGGAGAGGCGGAAATAACAACAATTACCTTTTAAACCGGGAACAGCCTCAAAGCGAGAAAGCTTTATTCCTCCAACGGAAGGAAAGGGAACTTAAACAAAGAATTATTCATTTAATATATATAACTATGGACTTATTTGAGCAAATCAGTAATGACATTAAAGAAGCTATGAAAGCCAAAGACAAGGTGAAACTCGAAACCTTGCGCAACGTAAAAAAATTCTTCCTCGAAGCTAAAACTGCTCCGGGCGCAAACGATACGCTGACCGATGATGCCGCATTAAAAATTATGCAGAAGCTGGTAAAACAAGGCAAAGATTCCGCTGAGATTTATAAAGGGCAAGGACGTGAAGACTTAGCACAAGGCGAGTTGGAACAGGTTGCCGTCATCGAAGCATATCTGCCTAAACAAATGACCCCAGAAGAACTGGAAGCGGCTTTGAAAGAAATCATCGCCGAAACGGGTGCTACCAGTGGAAAAGATATGGGTAAAGTAATGGGAGTAGCTTCCAAGAAACTGGCAGGTAAAGCTGAAGGACGTGCTATCTCTGCTATGGTAAAACAGCTGCTGGGATAAACCGTTCCATCCAATTTCCGCTTAGGATATACATTCTAAAAACAACAAACTATAACACTCCCCTTATTAATATGCAGGAATGCAAGGCGCCCATAAATCGCCAGGCATTCCTGTTTTCTTTCCTACTAAAATTCCGAAGGAACGGGAAAAATCAATCTGCAGGTAAATATTCTCTTCAGACAATCAGGCTTCTTCCGGGAACTAAGGTCCTCAGGTTTCCACATGCCGAACTACGAATAAATACAGCATTTGCATAATGGAATAATAACATATAATAATGTGGCTGAGCGTAACTAATAATGCTATGCGAACAACTAGAAATGCGACTGAGCGTAACTAACAATGTTATACGAATAATCAGTAATATGGTAAAGTGTATGACTAGCAATGCTATACGAATAACTAGGAATGTGGCTGAGTATGACTAGCAATGTTATGCGAATAACCAGTAATATGGTAAAGTGTATGATTAGCAATGCTATGCGAATAACTAGGAATGCGGCTGAGTATGACTAGCAATGTTATGCGAATAACCAGTAATATGGTAAAGTATATGACTAATAATGCTATACGAATAACTAGGAATGTGGCTGAGTATAACTAATTATGCGCTCCGCAGTTACAAGATTAAAACATAGACTTCCCTACGAGATAACATTGCAACCTTCATATCAGGATGCAGACTGTTCCACGTTACGACGTACACCTATCAACGTCACAACGTAGACCGTTTCATGTTGCAACGTAGACTGTTCTACATCACAACGTACATCTATCAACGTTACAAAGCTAATCGGCGCTTTTTCGTGTCAAAAAGAAGTGGTTTATACAGCCACCCGCCAAAAAACAAACTAAATGAAGCCCACTAAAGATGAAAATCATCCGAATAGCTCTTTCAGTACATCTAAAGACTTCAACTGAGGAAAACAAACTAAACGAACGCCCACCAAGGATGAAAATCATCCGAATAACTCTTTCAGTACATCCAAAGACTTCAACTGAGGAAAACAAACTAAACGAACGCCCACCAAGGACAAAAATCACCCGAATAACTCTTTCAGTACATCCAAAGACTTCAACTGAGGAAAACCGGGGACATGTAAACGATAGTACTGGTTCATCACCTCGAGACAACCCACCCGTTCCGTACGGCTCATCTCGAAAAGATGCATGGTATCGTAATTCATCCGCATCAGAGTCACCAAACGGGAAGCCTCCTCGGGAGCTATATAGTCGGAATGCAAAGGAAGTGTCCCCGTGAAACAAGCATTCCTTAAATCGAAGCACGCACCCGGATAATAATCCTCCAAATTAGGGTAAAGTCCCAGAAACCGGGAAAGCCGCATCAGGAATACTAAATGAAAGTTGGCACAACTTCGCTCACACATGTCCAGCCACTGAATAGAATGTATAAGGTAAGCAAACAACGGAGGGTTTTCCGCCTCTTCACGCAAAGCCCTGTAAAGAAACTCCGAAAGAAAAAGGGCGATGGCCGATTTATAGGGATCATATGGCAAAGAACGGAACACATAAGCCGCTTTGACTTCTTTCATTCGGTGAATAGACACATTGGGACGGTAATCCGATTCGAACTCAATCAGTGCAAGAGGCAAAAAAAGCGCGCCACGCACCCCCGACTTTTTAGAACGGGAAACAGGTACCATATACGAAACACGCCCATGTTGTTCCGTATAAATATCCACAATTTGAGAAGTATCATTATACTTCAACGAATGCAATACTACGCCTTTTATCTTTTGCAACATCTTTCTTTCATCTTATTTCCTGCGTACAAATCTACAAAAAAAGCCATTGGAATACAATTTCTCCTCAAAATGTTTGCCAAAAGAAAGAAAATTGCAAAAGTATTATCATATTGATAATCAATAAAGTAAACAGATCAAATAGAACAAAGATGAAAAAAGACATAAAAATTCTCATTAGAATATTTGTCCAATTCAAAAATAGTCTCTACATTTGCATCCGCAAACAAGGAAAGTCTCCTTCGAATGCAAAGCGAAAGCAAAAGGATGGCCCGTTCGTCTATCGGTTAGGACGCAAGATTTTCATTCTTGAAAGGGGGGTTCGATTCCCCCACGGGCTACAATAAAAACGAATTAAAGAACAAATAAAAGATTAGTCGAGATGGCAAATCATAAATCATCAATAAAAAGAATTAGACAAGAAGAGAAAAGAAGACTTCATAACAGATATTATGCTAAAACCATGAGAAATGCTGTTAGAAAGCTTCGTGCAACTACTGACAAAGCAGAAGCAGCTGCAATGTATCCGAGTGTGCAGAAAATGTTGGATAAGTTAGCTAAGAGAAACATTATCCACAAAAACAAAGCTGCAAACTTAAAGTCTAAATTGTCTGTATACATTAACAAGTTAGCTTAATTCTGTAGACTTATATTTCTCATTAAGATATAGGAGGCTGGATTAGTTAATCCGGCCTTTGTTCGTTTCTTTCATTCCAATTCCTTCTTACCTCCGTTAAGAAGCGTATTTAATCAAGACGCTTAACCACACAAAATTATAAGTTTTTTTACACCTTTTAAGTAGCAAATTCCAAGGATTTTTCGTATTTTTGTTCGTTATTTATTTGAATATTAATTCCATGACAGAAGAGCAAATTACGAACAACGAGGGCAACTATTCCGCCGAAAACATTCAGGTTCTTGAAGGTTTGGAAGCGGTTCGCAAACGCCCGGCCATGTACATTGGCGATATCAGCGAAAAAGGATTACACCATCTGGTTTATGAAGTTGTAGATAACTCTATTGACGAAGCCTTGGCAGGCTTTTGTACACATATAGAAGTCACCATTAACGAAGACAATTCAATTACCGTACAAGACAATGGCCGCGGCATTCCGGTGGATATGCACGAAAAAGAACACAAATCGGCCTTGGAAGTCGTGATGACGGTGCTGCATGCGGGAGGTAAATTCGATAAGGGATCGTACAAAGTATCAGGTGGTTTACATGGTGTAGGCGTATCGTGTGTAAACGCCCTCTCTACCAAAATGATTTCTCAAGTATTTCGTAACGGAAAAATATACCAGCAAGAATATTCATGCGGGAAGCCCGTTTATGCCGTGAAAGAAGTGGGAACTTGTGACTACACGGGCACTAAACAAACTTTCTGGCCGGACAAGTCCATTTTCATCAGTACGGAATATAAATATAGCATTCTGGAAACCCGCATGCGCGAGTTGGCTTATCTGAATGCGGGAATCACTATCACCTTGACCGACCGTCGAGAAAAAGAAGAAGACGGAAGTTTCAAAAAAGAGGTATTTCACTCAGAAGAAGGCTTGAGGGAATTTGTCCGCTTTATCGATTCCTCACGTGAACATTTGTTCAACGATGTGATTTATCTAAATACAGAAAAACAAGGAATTCCTATTGAAGTGGCTATCATGTATAACACTTCGTACAACGAAAACATCCATTCCTATGTAAACAATATCAATACGATTGAAGGTGGTACACACTTGGCCGGTTTCCGTATGGCATTAACCCGTACGTTGAAGAAATATGCCGAAGACAGTAAAGCCTTGGAGAAAGCGAAGGTGGAAATTGCCGGAGAAGACTTCCGCGAGGGACTCACCGCCGTAATCTCCATTAAAGTTGCGGAACCTCAATTCGAAGGTCAGACAAAAACTAAGTTGGGTAACAACGAAGTAATGGGAGCCGTACAACAGGCTGTTGGAGAAGCTCTTACTTACTATTTGGAAGAGCATCCGAAAGAAGCCAAGATGATTGTCGACAAGGTGGTGTTAGCGGCTACGGCACGTATTGCCGCACGCAAAGCACGGGAGTCGGTTCAGAGGAAAAGCCCTATGAGCGGCGGCGGACTGCCGGGCAAACTGGCAGACTGTTCCGATAAAGATCCGGAAAGATGCGAATTATTCCTTGTCGAGGGAGATTCGGCAGGCGGTTCTGCCAAACAAGGACGCAGTCGTGCATTCCAAGCTATCTTACCGTTGAGAGGTAAAATCCTAAACGTAGAAAAAGCCATGTGGCACAAAGCATTCGAGAGCGATGAGGTAAACAATATCATCCAAGCGTTGGGTGTACGTTACGGTGTAGATGGAGAAGACAGTAAATCGGCAAATATCGATAAGTTGCGTTATCATAAAGTGATTCTGATGACCGATGCCGATGTCGATGGTTCTCATATCGACACCCTGATTCTGACTTTGTTCTACCGTTATATGCCTGAGCTGATTCAACAAGGCTATGTATACATTGCCAATCCGCCGTTGTATTTATGCAGTAAAGGTAAAGTAAAAGAATATTGTTATACCGAAGAAGATCGTTTGCGCTTTATCGAGAAATATGGAGCAGGAAGCGAAAGTGGAATTCATACACAGCGTTACAAAGGTTTGGGTGAAATGAATCCGGAACAACTTTGGGAAACGACAATGAATCCGGAAACGCGCATCCTGAAACAGGTAACTATCGAAAATGCGGCCGAAGTAGATTACATCTTCTCCATGCTGATGGGTGACGATGTTGGTCCGCGCCGCGACTTCATCGAACGTCATGCGACATATGCAAATATTGACGCATAAAATACATTCATAAATAATGCAACAAGAGCGTTGATTTGAACCGGAAAAGGTTTTAAATCAGCGCTCTTTTGTTTAACCAAACATAAGCAAGATGAAACAAAGAATCCTTAGCCTAAAAAATGGAATAGAACAATGCCTGAGAAACTTTCCGATAGAAAGTATACTGGGAGTTATCTTTTTTATCCTTTACATCATCGACGACGCGAACCGTAGTAATTACTATCAGGCATACGACCGGAACATCGCACAAGGTAGCAGTCTTACCGTATCCTACGAAAATAATATTACGAACATATTGTTTCTCTTTCCCGCATTATTTATATTGGTTTATTGGTGCCGAACCTATCTCAGAAAGAAATACTTGTATTTTGCTTCACTCCTTACTTTTATCCCTTTCTTGTTTATCAACCTCAACACGTTTATGCTTTCCATCGGATACGGATTTACCTTGTTGTTAAGTTTCTTTGTATTAATGATTAACCGCGACAGTAAAAACAACCGGTCTTTTTCGGAAAACGTTTTCCAAACACTGTACCATCTGAGCATGTCGGTACTCTTTTGTATTCTATTTTATCTGGCTTGTATTCTCATCTACTCATCGGTTCTTTTCATTTTCAGCCTCAGCGACAAATGGAAGTTCCCGCAATATGTGGGCATATTTAACTGTTTTCTTGTCTGTCCGCTCCTATTCTGCTATTTCCAGCAAAAGAGATCGGAAAGCTGGCAACCGGATAAATTCCTAGAAATCGTTTTAAACTTTATTCTTTCCCCGGCTCTCATTGCCTATACCGGTATCCTTTACCTTTATTTCATAACCATTGCCTGGAATCAAGAGCTACCCAAAGGAGGAATAGCATATATGGTACTGGCATTCGTCATTACCGCTTTAGGCGGACGAATGGCTCAACTTATCGTTTCGAAACGATATTACGACTGGTTTTATAACCATTTCAGCTTTATTGCACTTCCTCCCCTGATTATTTTCTGGATAGGAACCATCGAACGCATTTACACCTATAGCTGGACCGAATCGCGCGTATACCTGTTTGCTGCGGGCATTCTGATGACAATGTATATGATATTCCTTCTTTCCAAACGATTAGGGAACTACCGGTTAATGCTTCTTATCAGTTCCGCATGCATTGCCATACTGACTTTCAGTCCTTATATTTCAGCAAAAAGTATCGGTATCGCTGCACAAGAAAATCGCTTGGAACACTATGCACGCACACTAAACATATGGAATGAGTCCACGCAAAGTATAGACTTCCCCACTTTGTATGAAGCCAAAGATTCTGCCAGCATAGAGAATTGCAAACAGTTGAACGACTGCTTCGACTATTTACGCCGACAACTCGGAACGGAAGAAACAACGAAACTATACGGAAAATCCTTTTTAACCTATCACACTCCCGGGCAAAAGACCGAACATGGATATGCACAAGTAACCTACACCGAACCGATAGCCGTTCCGGAGGGCTACCGTCACTATTCCCCGGTAACATATGGCAGCAAATATGCTTATCATTTCTCAAACTCCAATGATACAATCGTTCAAGTACAAGAAAAGAATACGCAGAAAGTGATACTTACCTTTAATAAGGAGAAACAGTTCAGGCCTTATCTACAGAGCATTCTTTCATGGGAAGAGACTTCCTCACATGATCTTACCCCGTTCGTAGTAAAGAACGATTTTTGTATATTGATTCTTTCTACCATTCGATACAATAAGGCAGAACAAACATTCGACTGTTCTAAAGGAGTTATCTTTCTTAAATAGACAAGAAAAGCGGAATCAGACCTTTGGTTACTAAGGATAAAGTTAAGATTCGTCTGAAACACCAACCGACAGAAAGTTATAGTCTTCTTGAGGAGATGCAGAAAATGCTCTAAAAATTAAAAATGTCATTTGTGAATGATCTTTCTTCTCATTCCAGATGGCATTTTTATTTTAGATTTCTCCCGTTTGGGCCGTCAAATCGTATTTTTTTGGAGGGGGGGGGGAAGGATTAAAGATACAAAAAAGGCAACTCATTCGCAATGATATAGTTGCCTTATATTTTCCATTTTCTGAATATCCCTTCTTTACGCTTCAAAAGTTAAGGTTTAAAAGGTTAAAGGGCAACTTTAGAAGCGCAAAGTTGCCCTTTTAATATATCGGTTGCACATTCTATCCATATTGCCTTTTTCCGGCACACCGGCAACAGTTGTGTTTAACCAAAGAGCGGACCAATTGGTTGGAGAAGAAATGGGCGCAGTTTCTCTGTGATTAAGGGCGGTTAAACCCATATGCAGTAACCCATGCCGCAGTTGCGCATTTTTTTCTCCGTAACTGCGAAAAAAGAAATACCGTTTATACCAGTGAAGTGTAAACTAAAAGAGCCGTATCAAACTTTTTTGGGGGGAAGGAGGACAATAATATGTCTTCTTCATTACACACAGAGATCGTCAAATTTCAATGTGAAGATTCGTTCCTTTTAAATTGAGTCTCAGCGTCTCCAAACATCCCGGCATCTCTAAATCATCTTCTGCCGGATAAGTTCCTCTGTAACCTCTTCCAATTCTTTATACCATTCTTCGCCAAACTTACGAATTAAAGGTTCTTTCAAAAACTTATAAACCGGAACATTTTCTTTCTCTCCCAACAGCACCGCGCCTTTACAAACATCCCAACGATGATAATTTACCGCCTTATATACTCCGTAATCTCCCACACGGATAGGGTAAAGATGGCACGATACAGGCTTGTAGAAGTCCGTTTTCCCTTCCCGGTAAGCTTTCTCTATAGCACAATAGCAACAGCCTTTTTCATCATAACAGGTGAAAACGCAATCTTTGTTGTTTACAATAGAAGTAACCAAATCGCCCTCCTGATCGGTATAGACCACACCTTGCTTATCAATCACTTCACGCGCTTGGGGAGACAGCTCATCCCAAATAACCGGAAGAACCTCTTCCAGTTTCTCTATTTCATCCAGCTCCACCGGAGCCCCGGCATCTCCTTCTATGCAACACGCACCCTTGCAAGCATCCAGATTGCACAAGAACTTTTCTTTTAAAACATCCAATGAAACAACTACATCACCTATTTGAATCATGATTTACGAAATCCCCAATTAAGGTTATTATTAATATGTATATCTATTAACCGACTATAGGAAGCCATTCTTACATTTTCCTTAAAGACGCCTCCTCTTACAACCCCTTTAAAAAAGGAAGAGAACAAGGGAAGCAACCAAGAACATCCTCTATAATTCAGCCTTTTTTTACAAAGAATCTCATCACCCGCCTTGTACTAAGGTCCTAAGTGATGAGATTCCGATTATGTAAACTATCAGTTATTATTTCTTAATCAAATCATTTCCGGTCATTTCAGCCGGTTGAGATAATCCCATGATATGCAGAATAGTAGGAGCGACATCAGCAAGCACACCGTCCTCTATCTTAACATCTTTGTTTTCCGTTACATAAACACAAGGTACCGGATTCAAAGAGTGAGCTGTATTGGGTGTTCCGTCAGCATTCACCGCATTATCCGCATTACCGTGATCGGCAATGATAATAGCCTCGTAACCGTTTGCTTTAGCGGCTTCGATGGTATCTTTCACACACGCATCCACAGCAACCACAGCCTTCTCGATGGCTTCGTATACACCTGTATGTCCCACCATATCACCGTTAGCAAAATTCACCACAATAAAGTCATATTTATTTTCGTTGATAGCTGCCACTAACTTATCTTTCACTTCATAAGCACTCATTTCCGGTTTCAAGTCGTACGTAGCAACCTTAGGAGAGGGTACGAGAATACGGTCTTCCTTATCATACGGAGTTTCGCGGCCTCCATTGAAGAAAAACGTTACATGCGCATACTTTTCCGTTTCGGCTATATGAAGCTGTGTCTTACCTTGAGAAGCAAGATACTCGCCCAAAGTGTTTTGCACATTCTCCTTGTCGAATAAGATGTGTACGCCTTTGAACGAAGCATCGTAGGGAGTCATACAGTAATACTTTAACCCCGGAATAGTGTGCATACCCACCTCCGGCATATCCTGCTGGGTAAGTACAACAGTCAGTTCCTTCGCACGGTCATTACGATAATTAAAGAAGATCACTACATCCCCTTCCTTGATGGTACCGTCCACTTTGGCATTCACAATAGGTTTGACAAATTCATCCGTAACTCCTTCATCATAAGATTCCTGCATTGCCTTCACCATATCATCGGCTTTCTTGCCTACCCCGTTTACCAACAAATCATAAGCTTCTTTTACGCGTTCCCAACGTTTGTCACGGTCCATAGCATAATAACGTCCGATAATCGATGCTACCTTTCCTTCCGACTTGACACAATGCGCTTCCAACTCTTCGATAAATCCTTTGCCGCTCTTCGGGTCAGTATCCCGGCCGTCCATAAAACAATGGATAAAGGTATTTTCCAACCCGTATTCTTTTGCAATATCGCAAAGTTTAAACAAATGATCTAATGAACTGTGTACACCCCCATTAGAAGTCAATCCCATAAAGTGTACATTCTTTCCATTCTCTTTTGCGTAAGAAAAAGCAGAAACGATTTCTTTATTCTTTAGAATGCTGTTGTCCGCGCAAGCACGATTAATCTTTACCAAATCTTGGTAAACAATACGTCCGGCACCGATATTCAAGTGACCTACTTCGGAGTTACCCATTTGTCCGTCGGGCAATCCCACATTCTCGCCACTGGCTTGAAGCTGCGAATGAGGATAATTCGCAACCAAACTATCCCAATAAGGAGTCGGAGTATTAAAAATCACGTCAGCTTTACCGTGTTTGCCTAGTCCCCAACCATCGAGGATCATTAAAAGAGCCTTTTTACCCATAATATATCTATTTTAAAGTTACCTTTTAAGAAGTGTGCAAAATTACAGAAAAAAGTGGTTAAAAGCGTTCTTTTTTAGTAAAATTAGTAAGGTAACCAAGTTTCATCTCCTTTACTATTTTATCAATCTATCAGCAAAATAAGTCAAACCCACTTCTCAAATTCCTTCGAGGGAGCCAGACTTGTCCTCCTTGATTACGCTATCAGAGGCCGGATGAAAATAATACAAACATGGGATTGCTTTACGAAGCAAAACTCTATATCATGAAACCGAGCTGTAAGGATGTTCGAACCAGAACCTACATCATGAAACCGAACTGTAAGGATATTCGAACCAGAGCCTATATCATGAAACCGGGCTCTAAAGATATTCGAACCAGAACCTATATCATGAAACCGGGTTGTAAGGATATTCGAACTAGAACTCCACATCATGAAACCGGGCTCTAAGGATGTTCGAACCAGAGCCTACATCATGAAACCGGGTTGTAAGGATGTTCAAACCAGAACTCGGAACCCTGTCCTTCTTCCGATATGGCTCCTACTCTTCCATCCATGCGTTCGGCAATCATTTTACAGATTGACAAGCCAAGACCTGTACCCTGTTTAAAACTATCCAACTTCACAAAGCGTTCGAATACGGTCGAGAGCTTATCCGCCGGAATACCGGAGCCTGTATCCCTTACATAAAAACGGATAGAATTGCCGACAGGCCTATCATACCCTAAAGTAATTGTCCCTTTCTCGGTATACTTCACAGCATTGGAAATATAATTGCCCATTATTTGCAGCAAACGCACTTCATCGGTGCGTAAAATGCAATAATCCATAGCCGGTTCGAAACAAATCGTCACTTCGGGAGTTATCCGCATTCTCCACGACGACACCAAATCGGCAAGAGAAGCGTTCACGTTCACATTGTTATAAACGAGCTCAAGCGTTCCCGATTCTATTTTCGACATATCCAACACATCATTTACTAACTTGAGCAAAATGCGACTGTTATTCTCAATAATTTGGATATATTCCTGATTTTCGGGTGTATTGCTGCTAGCAGCCAATAATGAAGAAAAACCAGTAATCGCACTCAACGGAGTACGGATTTCGTGTGTCATATTAGCCAGGAATGCCGATTTCATTTGATTTGCTTCTTCGGCTTTTTCCTTCGAATAAAGCAATTCCTTTTCCATTTTCTTACGCTCGTCGACAATGATAGTAGTACCTACCAACTCCAGCGGATATCCCACCGCATTTCGCTGTCCTACCACCACACAGCTTTCCACCCATAAAGGCTCGTCAGATTCGGGATAATATATTTGATAAGTCTCATTCATTAACATGATCTCACCGGAACATAAACGATGCACCGCGGAACGAAAACGTTCCCTATGCTCCGATACTATCTGGCTATAATGCTCTTCTTCCGTTTTATAAACAATGCCTTTGGTAAAATGGAACTTTTCAGGTATATAGTTCCGATCGCACTCCAGTTTGCCGGTCTGCAAGTTCCAAGTCCACGGCATTGCACCCATAGCTCTCAGCATCAAATCATAGCGGCGGTTCAACTTCTCCAGTTCTTTCTTGCGGGTCTCCTGCTCCGTTATATCAATAACCGAACCAACCAGCCAGCACTTTTGATCCCGATATGAAATTAACGAATGAAATACCGACAAAACCTTTTTATGGCCATCCGTCCATTCCAACTCTCGAAGCAAAGGAACCGGAGTGACTTTATCCGAAGGAATATCTCCGCCGTTTTCGAAATCCGTAATTTGTCTTATATGTTTTGGAAGTGCCTCCGATCCTGTTCCTTTTATATCGGAAGCCGGAATTCCCAACACTTCCGACAAGCGCTTATTCCAAACCGTAAAACGTCCGCCTACTTTCATATCCTTTACAAAAACAGATATGGGCAGATTTTCAAGAATCGTTTTCAAGAAAAAACGGTATTCTTCACTTTCCCTCCTATTTTTCTCCTTTTCCGAAATATCGGAAATCATCACAAGGACTCTTTCCTGATCACAACGCACAATCCGTGTAAATAAGTAACGAACCTCGTCCGAGCTCTCTCTTAAACGTATAATTTTTTCTCTTACTTTTCCGGTCCATATTACAAAGTTTATCAACCGTATATAGCGAACATATTCTTTCTCATCCACAAACAGTTTCTTAAAGGAAAAACCGCTTTCATTTCTTTGCTTCAACACATCGTATGATCTATGCAAATCATTCAGTTCTTCCAGTATATTTCCGTTTTTATCCAGCATATATACTGGCGAATCCAGCATTCTAAGAAGATAACGGTTCAAAACATTCCGTTTTTTATTACGCTGCCTGGATATATACTTCATTATAAAAAACAATCCCGATAAAAAGAGCAAAATATAAATCAACCAACGGTTTCTTTCAAAGAAATGCGATGGTCTATTATAATATGAAGCGTCCGAAGGATATAAATCCGAAGGAATATCCAGCCATTGCAAGGTAGAATAATTCAAATATGCGTGAGGAACCCCTCCCGAACTAGGCGGAATGGAAGTAGCAGGTTTCCCGGCAAGCAACTTATCCAAAACAGCCACACACGACTCTGCAAAATCTTCTACTGATATATAATATCCACCTGCAAATCCGGAAGAAACCGGATTTATATCATGTACCGTAAATATAGGAGTCTGCGCCGCAGCAAAAAGAGTATGGTTAAAATGACGGTCTATATAAGACTGGTTCTCTTCTTTAACCGGTTTCACCCACGAATAAAACAAGATTCCGTCAGCTGGGCCATACGAGTGAAGCCTATCCATTAACTGCTCCGTACTTATTTCATTTTCAGTCAACAGTTCCAGCTCCAAGTCCGAATAATGTTTCCGCATCAAATTAAGGAGCTCGGTACGGATAGAAGCACTGATATAACGACTATCGGAAATGAAAACCAGCTTTTGCATCTGCGGTTGCATCCGCCTTATCAGATTGATATTCTCCATTAAAAATAAGGGGTTCTTCAATACTGTGACATTATAAGGTTTATTAAATTCCTCAATAGGGATACTGTTTTCTTCCGTAAGAGGTACTTTGTTAAACAATATGTCCAAAGATGAAGGTATGCGAGATCGGGAATAACAGAGAACAACGGGAATATCTTTCCATTCATTGCTAAACAACGGAGCATATACCATCCATGCCGGATCACCTACCACAACTACAGCTAAAGGAGAATTCGCATATTTCTCCAATAGTTGTTTCTGTAACTTAGGCACATCTCCCGTTTTCGTTTCAAACGGATCCGGAAGGGCATAAATTTCTAAATTAATATTTCTTTGCTGATTATATATTCTCTTAAGTTCCAAATTAAAATGTTCCGTCCACGTATCTTCCCTACTAATAGAATTAAGCACTAAAATGTAATTCTCAGCATGCGCCCATTCCGATACTGTGATAAGAAGACAACAAAAAACTCCTATCAGCCGGTTTCTCTTTATTATCATAGTTTAAATTATATCAATGCTCCGTAACAAATGCAAAGATAATAATATAAGCGAGATTACCTACTAAACTGTACACAAAAAGATCTTATTAAATTTTACCCCCCCCCCCGCACTATATTTCAGTTAGTTATACTCCTACAAAATATATAAAAAACAGGACAAAAAACTTTCTGTCAGAGTTCTATTCTCATATTGCTGGTTGATAAGGAATCTCAAACCAGAATTCCGATCCTTTTCCCAATTCCGACTCCACGCCTACTTTTCCTTTCATATATTCGGCAATCATCTGGCAAATGGAAAGTCCTAATCCCATCCCCTGTTTAAAGCTGTCCAATTTTACAAACCGATCGAAAACCATAGATAATTTATCGGAAGGAATTCCCACACCGGTATCTTTGACAAAGAAACGTATATTTCCGTTTTGGGGAGGATAATATCCTACTGTAATGGTTCCCGATTCGGTATGTTTCGCCGCATTCGAAACATAATTACTAATCACCTGCATTAAACGGTTCTCTTCGGTATTCAAACGGCACTCTTCAAGCGCGGGGTCAAAGAGTATTTGCACTCCATCCGGCATCCTCATCACCCAAGATGAGACCAAACAAGATAGAGACGCGTTTATATCCACGTTTCCATATACAAATTCCATCATGCCCGATTCTATTTTGGAGAGATCCAGCACATCATTTATTAATTGCAACAAAACACGGTTGTTATTTTCTATAATTTGAATATACTGACTGCTTTCCGAGGATTTATTCATCTCAGCCAATAAAGCGGAAAAGCCTACAATAGCATTTAAAGGCGTACGGATTTCATGACTCATATTAGCCAAGAAAGCAGATTTTAACTTGTTCGATTCCTCCGCTTTTTCCTTTGCACGGAAAAGTTCCGTCTCTAATTTCTTCCGCTCATCGATTACAGTCGTTGCACCCACATACATCAACGGCCTGCCCGCAGCATCTTTTTGGCTTACCACTACAAAACTTTCCACCCACAAGTAAGATCCATACTCCGAATAATACACCGGATACTCTTCGTTGAAAATCTGCAACTCACCGGTATACAATTTATTAAATGCCGTACGGATTCGTTCGCGATGTTCCGGAGCTATCTGGTCGTAATGTTCCTGTTCGGTCTTTCCAATCAAACTCTTAGTAATGCCGTATTTATGGGACACATACGTACGGTCGCACTGCAAAATTCCCGTCTTCACATCCCAAGTCCACGGCATGGCCCCAATAGCCCTCAATATCAGATCATATTGCTGATTTAACATTTCCAATTCTTTCTTACGCATCTCCAATTCCGTTACATCGATAGCCGAACCTACTAACCAGCATTTGCTTTCTTTATAAGATATTAAAATATCGTAGATCGACATTACCTTTTTACTTCCATCCGCACATTCCATTTCTTTAAGGAAAGACACGGGTTTATTTTTCGGAAGAGACGGTTCCACCGTACCAAAATCCACTATTTTCTTCATATGTTCGGGAAGCTCCGACAAGGTTTTTCCTTTTATTTCAGAAGCCTGAATACCTATAATCTCAGAAACTTGTTTATTCCAAATAATAAAACGTCCGTCATCCTTCATATCTTTCACAACTGCCGGGATAGGAAGATTGTCGAGTATGGTTTCCAAAAAGAAACGATATTCTTCACTTTCACGTTTTTCTTTTTCTTTTTCAGATATATCCAACACAAAAACCAAGGTTTTAAATGAGTTGTAATACACTATGCGAAGGGATAGATACCGGATATTTCCCCGATAATCCTTTACAGAGACAACGGTTTCTTGCGTCTGCTTGGTATGTATTACAAGATTAACTAAACGAATATATTCCGTATACTCTTCACTATTAATAAACGCATGACGAACAGAAAAGTTCTTAGCTACTTTTGTGTTTAAAACAATATAAGACTGCCCAGGGTTATTCAACCTTTTTTCAATTATTCCATTTTTATCCACCCAATATACCGGATAATTTAAGGCGTTAATGATTCGTCTGTTCAAATATTTCCGTTTCCTATTTCGCCAATCATACCAAAACTTTAAAAGAAGACATACACATAGAAAAATCACACATGCATACACCAATGCTTTGTTTCTCTCTAGAAATGTTTTGGGACGATTATAATAATAGGCATCCGAAGGATACAGGGAAGGATTTATATTAAACCATTGCAGTTCCATATAATTCAGATAAGCGCGCGGATTCCCTCCCGCACTTCGGGGAATGGAAGAGGCTTTCTCCCCGGCTAATATTCGTTCAAGAACAGCCATACACGATTCCGTAAAATCTTTCACCGAGATATAATATCCGCCAACAAAAGAACCGTTTTCCGGATTCACATCATCTACGGTATAAATAGGAGAATGAACCGTAGCCGAAAGACAACGGTTAAAATGCCGGGCCCAATAAAAGTTTTTATATTCCTGAGGTGATTTAATCCACGAAAAGAAAAGAATGCCCACTTCAGGACCATACGAATCAAGTTTTTCAAATAATTGTTCTATGTTTAGTTCGTTTCCCGTCAGGAACTCTAGTTTCAGGTACGGATATCGCCTCTCCATGAGTTCCGTAAGTTCCTTACGGACATAAACACTTATATAACGGTCATCCGAAACAAACGCCAGTTTCTGCAATTGCGGTTGTAGCTTCCGCATCAAATCCACCGTTTCCTCCAGATAGAAAGGATTTTCAAGCACAGTAACATTATACTTCTTATTGAAATCGTCTATGGCAATACTATTTTCGGGGGTAAGAGGTTCTTTATCAAGCAACACACGTACGGAACGGGGAATTCTCGATCGGGAATAACAAAGAATAACCGGAATATCCTTCCACTCTTTTTCGAACAAAGGGGTGACAACAATCCAAGCCGGATCCCCTAAAATAATTACAGCAACAGGAGGAACTGCATTATATTTATCCAGTATATTCTTATGTATCTGTTCTATTTCACTTTCGTCCTTTATAAGTGGAAGAGAAAGCGTATAGGTTTTTAAATCCAGAACATCTTTTTGCTTGAAGTTTTTCTTTAGTTCCAGATTAAAATAGTCCGACCATGTATCCTCCACATGAATGGAATTTAAAACCAAAACATAATCTTTAGTTTGAGCAAACAGAGGAAATACGATGATAAAAGAAAAGAAAATACCAATTATAAAACGGATCTTAGCAGTGTTTTTCATTGTTCCAATTTGTATATTGCACGCAAATATAGTAATAAATATGATTCACTCACTATCTACAATATAGAAAAATATATTCAAATTTACCCCCCCCCCGTTCATATTGATTACCAACACATTACATTGCAGAAAAAGAAATAAGACAAAGAGAAAAGAAGGAGGATGGAAAAGGAATCCGAATAGTCTTCCAATCAATTTACTTTACAGTCACCTATTCATCCATTCAACAGGGACTAACAAAAAGAAACTAAAAGGGACGGCTTCGGACAATTCGAGCCGTCCCTTTTCTGTTATGGGTTTTCGTACTATCATGAATTCGCAACTTCCCAACCCGCTCCAATAAATTTCGTGAACGTGGCCGTTTTCTTGAAACGATCTCCCTCCTGCACACCGTTTAGAATACGGCCAAAAGGAGTCACATCTTTATATTTATAAATGAAAACGCAAGCCGCTTCCCCTTTTTTCAACATTTCCTCAGGACAATAAATTTTCTGTATCTTCACAATCACATTAAAATGAGAGAGCAAGTTATACTCGCGGATAGAAACCCTTGCTTTCGCTTTGTCATATTCGCTGAGTTCCGAAGGAGATGCCGATCTTGTACGCGAAACAGCATTCACATCGGATTCATTAAAGTTTCCGGTTATTTCTTCGGAAGAAGATTCCTGCGGAGGCAAAATGCTGTTCAAATCATCGCCCGGAATTACACTGTCTTCGGGATAAACTTTTTCCTTTTCCCTATTTTCCATGTCTTTATCTTTTATTTCCGTAACAGGTTCATTCACCACAAACTTTTTACCCGCCTCGGTTAAAGCTACCGTTACAAAATAATGAGGATATTTACGGACTGAGTACCAACTTTGTCGCGATTCGATAATCAAATCTACTTTATAGGTAACCATTCCTGCCGCCGCCAGTTTCTTCAAAGCAAAACGCCTGTCTTCATCATTCTCTTCGTAATAACCTGTAGCCAACGATACTACCTGGCTACTGTCTTGAAACATAACTAACTGATCTTCCAATGCATCTTCAGCTTCCCCTTTAGATAATTCGCCGTTTCCGCACGATGAAAATGCCGCTAAACAAAGCCCCATTATAGAGCCTAGCAAAAGTTTCGATGTCTTTTTCATAACATTAGATATTAAGTTTTACATTAACAACTCATTACAAACAGCCTTACTTTTTAATTAAGGGTCATAAAACGAGAAACGACTTAATTATCAATTGCCGGGCAAAATACTCAACTTCTATCCACAATCACCCCGCATTAATTCAATATTACACTATCGGCTACCTAAAAGCTCTTGTTTCTTACACTTTACAAATATAAACAATTTTACTAACAAATGCCAATTTATACAATTAAAAACGAATAACTTCCACCTGCGCATTCTTATATTGCGGCCTAGACTGACCGACGGAAGCATTGATAAATGTCGGATCGCAAATTATATATGGTTTTCCGTTCAATGTTACATAGTCTCCTTTTACGTCTTCATTAAAACAGACTGCCGTAGCAATAGGGTTCGGATAGTCCAGCAACACCACATCCAAGCTGATAAGCGTACGTACCAAATAGTTGAACAGCACCGAACGGTCTTCGCAATCGCAAGCCGGATAATAAAACAGCTCATCCACAAAGAAAGGTTTTTCGTATCCGAACTGCTCGTCATCCGTTTGATAGGTAAAGCCTGTCTGTACAAAATTCAGCAATATATTCGCAGGCTCTTTCTCGGACTTGCTGGCAATAGCAGCTTGCAAAGGAGGCAACATCACTCCGGAAGAAAGGTAGCAGCCAAGGTAACCGACAGTATTGCCAAACCAGATCCGATGCCTGACAGTATCTGTCATAGAAACAAGAATCGGATTTAATACTACTTAGGCGTCTTCTTAGGGTATGTACAAAATTAATCTGTAATCAGCTTACAACTAACCTGCATTTCAAATAAAAGTAGTATCTTTACACGGAGATAGTAAACGTTACAAATGCCAGATACATATATGTTCCATATCAGTAATATATATAACCGATATTACACATATTCATATCCGATATCTGTTACGCTTATCATTCAAAGGCTTATCCGGTAGTTTTATTACTATCGAAGGGTAGTTTTATAGACACTTAAAAATAGTTTTATGGCTAAATATGATTTCTTTATCGTACCGGGAAAGGAAGAGAAACCGCAGTATACGGCACGAATTGTGCATGAAGGGGAAATGGATATCGACAAGATTGCACGACAAGCAGCTTACTATAACCGGATGCCGCGCGCAACCATCCTGGCTGCATGGACCAACATAGCGGAAATAATCAGGGAAGCCTTGAAAGAAGGGAAACGGATTCACCTGAACGGTATCGGCTACCTCAGCCTATCCGCCACATCAGAGAAAGTAGATAACCCGAAAGTTCTCCGTGCGGAATCCATCCGGTACAAAGGTATCAATTTACGAACCGACAAAGAATGCGACCAGGCTATGTGTATTACAAAGTTCGAACGCACGCACGTTAAGCACACTCGGCCGGTGAGCGACGCAGACCTCCTGACTTTTCTGAAAGAGCATTTTAAAAACAACCCGTATATCACTCGCAAAAAGCTAGCGGCAAGTTGCGGACTCTCTTACATTACGGCAAACAGGAAACTGAAACAATTTGTAGAGGAGGGTATCCTAACCCACCCCGGACCCAGGAATTCTTCTTTCTATTTTCTGCATAAGGCATATGCCGGTATCCCAGAAACGGATGAGGAGAACCAAGGAAACCTTACGGAATAGGGCAAGAAATCTGATAAACTTAGTATTCTCTACCATCCGGACAAACCATCAGCCCAATCCCGCCCGTTTGCACTGCCGCAACGAAAAAATGAACCAGGCAAGCATCAACAGACGCAATAACAACGGTACGCACACGGAAAACACCAACACGATGAAAGAAAGGACGGCTTGAAGAATATACAGGACTTGCAGGGGAGAGATTTCTTCTTCAACCAGTACGGAGAGGAATCCGGCAATACGTTCTGCATGGTTCATTAATATACTCTTGGCATTGTCTGTACGGGAATGACGGAGGGATATTTCTTTTTTCATAATAGATATTTATTTAAGTTTATGACGCAAAGAAATATCTCCGTTGTGACAGAATACGTCACAAACCTATTTTTAGTGTTAAATCTTTAGCTTTATCTTGCAAATATTGAATGAATTCAGGTGACCCTAGCACCTCAATGTCTTCGAAAAGTCCTAAAACAAATCTTCCCACTCCTTCGTAACGACAGACTTCAGTCTGCAGAAGCCAATGGTTCTCATCTTCTTGCGTCAAATCGGATTCGGCCAAAGGAAACTCTTCCAACAAGAGACTTGCCGCCACCATGCCTAACCGCAGGGTAACCGGTAAACGCTTGTCGCTGCTTATATGAAACACATCCGTCCATATCTGGGCATGCTTGTCGGAATAAATCCAAGTGGTATCCAATACAGCTACCGACTGTATGCGCGAAAGCTTGAAAAGTTTATTCTGTCCGCTCTTCAGTTCGTAACACCACACTTCGGAGTTGTTTGCGGTAAAAGCGAACGGTTCCACCGCTCGGTCGGAAACCTGCTGGCTATGCGCCGAACGATATCCTTTAAGCACTACCTGCCGACGGGTTTTGATGGCTTCGTACAGGCTATGCACATTTTGTCCGATACCGCTCTGCACCACAATCTTCGAAAGAATATCGTAATCGTAAACATGATAAAGTTTTTTCTTCAGATTTTGCTTGATAACGCTGGTTCCGTCGAGACTCTCCACCGCCTGTTTCAGTAAGAGGGCTTCTTCCTCGGTAAAGTGTATCAATTCGGAAATATTCTTAAAATAAGGCGATGACTTATCCAGCCGATAACAGTTGCCTTTCTTCTCTACTACAAAGCCCGCCATCTTGAAAGCATCCAGATAACGGTAAATGCTGCGTGTAGTCATTTCCAACTGTTCCGCCAAATCCTGTACCGTATAACGGGTGTTTTGCGTAAGCAACATCATGAGGCGGAGTTGCCGCTCAAACTTTTGTAAATCCACTCTTTATCTAATTTAAAGTTTTTATTTTTCTCTATCTAGGCTTTGTTCAAGTTTTGATTATTTCACTTTGCTGGAAGTGAAGAAGCTGCGAGCCTGCCAACGGGCTACCGGTAAGATTGCAATCCCCCCTTATACCAGTTGGGGTTACATTACGCCGACCCATCTGCCTTAAGGGTGCGCTATCTGTTGAAATCCGCATCATTCGACTAAGGTTCGCATTTTATTGAAAGAGTTCCAGTTGAGCATCACCCAGCAGATTGAAGGTCATACGATGATAGGATGTTGTACCGTATTTACGAATGGCCTCCCTATGCTTTTTAGTGGGGTAGCCTTTGTTATGGCTCCAGTCGTAATAAGGGTATTCTTCGTGCAAACGGTTCATATAATCGTCCCGATAGGTTTTGGCCAAGATGGATGCGGCAGCAATGGAAAGATATTTGCCATCGCCTTTTACTACGGTAGTATGAGGAATATCGGCATACTTCGTAAAGCGGTTTCCATCGATAAGCAAATGTTGCGGACGAATCTTCAACCCATCAACTGCCCGATGCATAGCTAAAAAAGAGGCCCTCAAGATATTTATTTCATCAATTTCCTCGGGAGTGACAATCCCTACCGCCCAAGCCAACGCTTCGCGCTCTATCACCTCGCGCAAAGCATAACGCTGTCTTTCGGTCAACTGCTTGGAATCATTCAACATTTCGTTTCTAAAGTCTTTTGGTAGAACGACGGCGGCTGCATAGACAGAACCTGCCAGACAACCGCGGCCGGCCTCATCACAACCGGCTTCTATCAAATCCTCATGTAAATAAGGTAATAGCATAATACTTCATTTAATGGTTCCTTCGACAAACCGGTCTCCTACGTGCCCAATCCCGATATGCAGAATCCGGTTTCTAAAGAAAGATTCTCTCTCGGCAAAAATACGATTTTCATCCGGGTTTCCATTCTCCCGAAGAGTAAACTTTACTTTTTTCAGCTTTTGATTTTTCATTATTTGTTTATCCATTACCTTTGCACCTTAAAAAGAGAAGCATGTTTACCGTTATTGGATGTATGATAGCAGGTATCTTTATCGGATATGCTGCGCGCCGTATAAGATTTTCATGGATATCCCACCTTACTACCGGGTTAATATGGATATTGCTTTTTCTACTCGGTTGGGAAGTGGGACATAACCAAAAAGTGATTTCCGCTCTTCCTGCCTTAGGGCTGGATGCCTTATTGCTTACTGTGGCTGCACTATTAGGCAGTTGCCTGCTTGCATGGGGTCTGTGGCGGAAAATGGCGTCCCATAAACATATCTGTTCCCAAGAACACACGGCCTTGGCGACAGGGGAAGAAAAGACAAACAAAGAGCGTCAGAATAGCTTGGATATGACCGTGTATGAGGGGAATATATACAACGGAAAAACAAAAAACGAAGGAATAAAGAAGGAGGAAACATGAAAGGAAGTCTGTATATTGTCGGATTTTTCATTGCAGGGATTCTGTGTGGCCTCAACAACTGGCTTCCTCTGGCAGAACACAGCAGCAAGATTAGTTTCTATGCCCTTTGTGCTCTGATGTTCAGTGTAGGACTAAGCATTGGAAACAGCCCCGATACAATTCGCAATTTTAAAGCCCTAAATCCCGGTTTGGCTTTGTTACCGCTAGCTACCGCAGCCGGAACTTTAGGCGGATGCATCGTTATAAGCCTGTTCTTGCCCTACTCCATCACCGATTGTCTGGCGGTAGGCTCGGGCTTCGGCTATTACTCCCTTTCCAGCATTCTGATTACCGAAAGCAAAGGAGCGGAATTAGGTACCATAGCCTTGCTCTCGAACATCATCCGCGAACTTATTACGTTACTGTGTGCACCACTGCTCGTCCGTTTTTTCGGCACATTGGCTCCTATCTCAGCCGGAGGCGCCACTACTGCCGACACCACATTGCCTATCATTACCCGCTACAGCGGACAGCAGTATGCCATGCTCTCCATTTATCACGGTTTTGTTGTGGACTTCAGCGTGCCGTTTTTAGTTACCTTGTTTTGTTCGATATAAAATCAGAACAAACTTCAAACCTTTTCATACAACTATAAGATCTATCTTCCTCATCCGTGTTAAAAAGGCCTCTTAATTGAACTATTATGGCCAACAAATCGCCCGCCGCAAAGTGCTTCTATCTATACCAAATTTCCAATTTCTCTCCAAACTGTATTATAGTTAACTTCTGAGTTTCCTGATATTTTCCATTTACATAACCATAGAACGCATAATAGTTAAGAGAAAATGACATTCTATTCATATTTTCACAACATACAGACCACTTACTCTGTTTTCATAGCCTCTTTCTATTTAAACAGGCTCTATCACTTTATCATAAACATAAGAACTAAAAGGAAAATATAAACATACAACATGCACTCTGATGGTCAGTACATCTTCCACAGGAAATTGAATCTTCGTCTGAAATTTAATCTTTTCTAAAGGTTTAATTTGATAAAGTCTTTTAGGAGATTCATATCTCCCATCTACATATTGGCATAACCCATAGAAATAAACATTCTCTTCCATCATACTATGAATTTGAATGAATGCTCCAGATTCTGATGCTGTAAAAATTGAATACTGAGGCATATAAAGTTCTCTATTCGAAGCATTGCAAAGCTCTATTACAACCTCTTTTTTTACAGTGTCGTAGTAACTATTAACAGAGATACTATCTTCCATTTCTTGCTTCCCTTGCGCAGAAAGAGATAAACAAGAGGCAAGCCATAAAAAGGTAATTAATATTGTTTTCATAAGCCAACTCTTTATTTATAGTATTTTTGAGAAATCTTATATCTTTCTTGATTTAACCACAACTGATACTTTCTTATTCTCTGATAAGATTCTGTTACATCTGTATTCGTTTCCATTTCTGTTTTGTATGCGTTAATTTCATTTTTATAATATTCGGAAGGCTCAATATACTTCACCGTAAAATCCTTATCCTTACGATCTTGAATAAGCAACATTTTTATTTGAGGCAAAACGAACAAACCTTTTATTTTCACCTCCAATATAAGTAGCATCATATCCAATACTAAGGTTCAGACTTTCTCCTCCGTTACGAGTGGATTTTGAAAATGGAAGCTCATATGAAGAGATTGGAATGATTGTATCTTCCAGTAATTCTGCGAATTCCACCAATTTAGTATCTACCTCCAAACCACATGCCTGTATATATTTAAATTTAGCAGAATATAGAAAACGCTCCGTCACAGGAATCTCCTTATTCAACATACGAGGAGTTAATAAAAAAGGAGTAAAACGCCTACAACTATCTGGAATATACACCGGATAATAAATTCCACCTTCCACTATATCATCATCGCCCAAACATGGTATAAAATAGTACGAACCGTAAAGAGAAGAATATGAAAGTTGAACGAACTCATATAAAGGAGAATTTCCTTTGGTCAATGCAAGGAAAGAATCATATTCATGTTCCTTTTGTAACTGCTTAAGAAATTCTTTCGCATGTAAATTGTTAATCTCTGGGACAACAAATTTCAAATTAATTAGCCGATTTTCTTTATCACAACTTATTAGAAATGAAATCAATCCTAAAAAGTATATCCAAATACCTATATTAGCAATGTTTCCCACAAGCGCAAAATTTAGTTTTCGTAAATAAAGTTATATTTATTTGAATAAACAAGTAAAATAAAAGAAACTTTATAAGGTTTCCACTTTAGAGAAGACAAACGGAAATGTTAGATAAAAGTTATTTTACATGATTCAAAAAAAGAAAACTATCATAGTCATTAAAAAATTCAGGTAAAGCATATACAACAAAAAAGGAAATAATAAAGAATAACATAACAAGTTTCTGTGAATGGAGTTACAAAAGTATGCTTCTTTATTTTAAAGCAGAGAACTTTCATCACCAAAACAATACATTTATCAAACAAGTAAATATATTTTCCATCACTAAGCGAACACCAACTCCGTAAACCTTCAGAATAATAGAAAATCACCCTGACATATTACCCGAATAAATAAAAATATTATCTTTGCAACCAGACAATACTCTGTATACGTCTAATACAAAACTTAAAACAGAAAAAATGTTATTAACAACCACTCCCACAATCGAAGGGAAAAAGATTATCACCTATTATGGCGTAGTAACCGGCGAGACCATTATCGGCGCCAATGTTTTCAGAGATTTTATGGCCAGCATACGCGACTTCTTCGGCGGACGTTCCGGGGCATACGAAGATGTATTACGGGAAGCTAAGAATACTGCTATGGCAGAAATGTCTAAAGAGGCGGAACGCATGGGAGCCAATGCCGTAGTAGGCATAGACTTGGATTATGAGACTGTAGGGCAGTCGGGCAGCATGCTGATGGTCACTTGCAGTGGTACGGCAGTGAGGTTCGAATAACGGTGACAGATAAAAAGGATCTGTCACACCTTAGTAGCCGGTTCTTGAACATCTAACGCCCTGATTCATCAAATATTGTCCTGCCGGTAACAGATGTGACAGATATAACTTACTTTTTATTTTCGTTTGAAGGAGAGTATAGATTACTTCGAAGAAGTGCCACTCTCCAAAATACTGACAATAGAGAATAAGGTGAAACAAATACCGCCTAACCCGGCTAATACACGTGCCGGAACAAAATAATAATTGTGTTCCGAAGCCATCTCAAACAAGAAGGCGGAGAGAAACAGACAAATCAAGGCTGTAAAGATAGGAATCAACGGAATCCGGTTGGAAAGCTTAAACCCCCGCCGCCATATCTTGGAAAGCAGAATCACTTTGCTGGAAATACTGTAACACACTAAACCAAGCCCTATCATAATGTAACCGGTCGCCCCGTTTGCCACATTCGGTGTGGTTGCAATCAGAATCAATCCCCATATTACGCTCAGGCTTCCCATTACAAGTACCAGAAGAGGCCATAACGAACGTTCTCTTTCCGAGAAAAGATTTCGTATTTGCCGTACGATGGTAGCAACTAATGCTATCAGACTAGTACAAATACAAGCCAGCCCCACCATAACGTGACCCGCCACAAAATACTTTGAAGAGATTCCGGCATTTGACAATAACGCAAAAGCCCATGCCCAAGCAATAATAGCAAATATCGCGGCAATAGAAATAAGCAATAGGGCTTGTACACGTATAAACGCTGCGGAAGGAACCACGTGGTCGTTACGTTTTGCATTGAGTGTAAGCATGGTAAAACGGGTAGATGATGTAGCAGTAGTCGCTACGCAAGCGGTAATAAGAGCTACTCCGCAAATTACATGACCCGCTACAAACGAAGCTGTTCCGGTAGATGAGTATAACCAATACAAACCTCCCATAAATGTCACCAAGGCCGAGACATAGCCCAGAATAGGAAACGCATATTTACTGGTTTCTCCAAATGTACCGATAATTTGCCGGATAATGATAGCGGCTGTGGAGTATAAAGCAATACATATCATTCCTAAAGAAAAAACTACCGGTCCGGCTACATATTTACCAGGATCTGAACCGTAAGATATAATAAATGATCCGTAGCCAAAACAAAACAGAGCCATAAGCAACGGTATCGCCCTGAACAAAACACTAATGCCGTAATTCATACTATTTATTCTTTGAATTTGTATTCAAAACAGCATAAATCACGGCATTGTTCTGCCTTTTATATTTTTAAAACATTTTGCTTACCCTCTGAATGCCTGCTACTAATGCGTCTATTTCTTCTTTAGTATTGTACAAGGCAAAAGATGCACGAACCGTACCCTCTATTCCCAAACGCTGCATTAAAGGTTGCGCACAATGATGCCCAGTGCGAACGGCTATACCCAACCGGTCGAGTAAAGTACCCATATCAAAATGATGGATGTTGCCTACAAGAAAAGAAATCACACTGCTTTTGTGTTCCGCTTCACCGAAAATCCGCATGCCTTCGATGGTTTTTAATTGTTGCATACCATATTCTGTCAATTCGTGCTCGTATGCAGCAATATTATCCATACCAATGGCAGATACATAATCAATGGCTTTAGCCAGCGAAGTAGTTCCTATATAATCGGGTGTTCCGGCCTCGAACTTATAAGGAAGTTCATTGAAAACGGTTTTCTCGAAAGTAACGCTTTGTATCATTTCCCCTCCTCCCTGATAAGGCGGAAGTTTATCGAGCCATTCCTCTTTTCCATACAACACTCCGACTCCCGTAGGCCCATAAATTTTATGTCCGCTGAAAGCGAAGAAATCGGCATCCAAATCCCGGACATCTACTGTCATATGCGGAACAGACTGGGCCCCATCTACTAACACCGGCACTCCATGTGCATGAGCCGTTTCAACCATCTGTTTCACCGGATTTACCGTACCCAATACATTCGACACTTGCGTTATGCTAACAATTTTTGTCCGTTCGGAGAACAATTTTTCGTACTCATCCAGCAATAATTCCCCTTTATCATTCATAGGAATCACTTTTAACACGATTCCCTTACGGGCGGCCAACAGTTGCCATGGAACAATGTTACTATGATGCTCCATCACGGAAATAATTACCTCATCGCCTTCACGCATGAATTCCTCTCCGAAAGAAGATACGAATAAATTGATGCTTTCCGTCGTGCCGCGTGTAAAAATGATCTCATTCGTAGAAGCCGCATTCAAAAACTTACGTACCGTTTCGCGTGAGGCCTCATGCAGGTCGGTAGCCTGTTGAGAAAGAAAATGGACCCCCCTATGCACATTCGCATTTACCGAGTAGTATTCATCGGTAATAGCCTCTACCACACAACGAGGTTTCTGTGTGGTAGCTCCATTATCGAAATAAATCAGTGGTTTACCATACACTTCCCGTTGAAGAATGGGGAAATCTTCTCTTATTTTGTTTACATCATACATATCCAAACACATTATCAATTTAAGTTCTGCAAGTTTCTTTCTCCTTTAATAGGAAAGATTCATTATCTTCTAACACACAGATAACTCTTTTTTCACCACCAGTTATCCTAATTCCGCAACACAACCCGTACTTTAGAATAATTGCCCAAGCTCTGCAAACTCCGAGTACGCTTCATTCCTATCACGCAATTACAAACTTCTTTTGGGGCTCTGTTTTCCTTGTTTGTATAAACATGAAGCGATACGTCTCACATACTACTCTTTACAAAGAGTACAACCCTGGCATTTATTTAATTCACCCCGGAAACGTTTCTCCACCAATCGATGCAATCTGTCTTTCAAAGCCTCCAGACGAATCTCATCGATCACTTCATTTACAAACGCAAACATCAACAACAAGCGCGCCTCTTTTTGAGGAATACCCCGTTGTTGCATATAGAACAAAGCATTTTCATTTAACTGTCCGATGGTAGCTCCATGACTGCACTTCACATCATCGGCATAAATTTCCAATTGAGGTTGTGTATACATATGCGCCTCTCGGGTAGCACACAAATTCCGGTTAGTTTGCTGTGAAGAGGTATGCTGCGCGCCTTCGCGAACCAAAACTTTCCCGGCAAAAGCTCCCACAGCACTATCATCCAACACATATTTAAATAACTCATAGCTTTTACAATCGGGCACAGCATGGTCAATAAACGTATTATTATCCACCCGTTGTTGCTTGTCCTCAATAGCCATACCCAAAAGGCTGATTTCAGCTCCCCGTCCGGTTAAAGTAACTTCGGTGGTATTACGGGTAATACCATTGTGCAAGGTCATACCGTTCAGCATCACATTACTATCTGCCTCTTGTTGGACAAACAGGTTGCTGCAACGAACCGTAGCATTATGAGTCTCTTCCAGTTCATATAAATCAAAAGCACTGCCTGCACCGGCATAAACTTCAATGACCTGAGTAGCCAAGAAATCGACACTATTCATTGCATGATCACACACCAATAGTTTAGCTTGCGCTCCTTCTTCCAAAATAATCAGTACACGACGATTTGCCATGAAATTTACATCTGCCCGCAAGATATTGACCAGCTGAAGAGGTTTCTCTACTACTACACCTTTGGGTACATACAAAAAGAAACCATCCTGCGCCAACATGGTATTTAACGCAACAATTCCGTCTTTCGAGGTATCGGCTAACTTACCGTAATACTTGGCAACTAACTCCGGATACAATTCGGCCATTTCTTTCAAGCTACCTAAGATAACGCCTTCAGGCAGATGTCCTTTGGGAAGTGCTCTATTATAAAATGCATCATTTACTACGAAATATAACGCTGTACTCATATTCGGGACATCGCATCTGAACACTTCATAGGGATTCACCGGAATATCCAAACGATTGAGGTTCAAACCATAATCGGGCTCGAACAGCTTCGCCATATCCGTATATTTATATCGTTCCTGTTTACGGGTAGGAAAACCTAACCGGCAGAAATCGGCAAAAGCTTGCCTACGAAGACGGCTCATCACCTCCGCACTGTGCCCGTTAATCATATCTTCGCATTGCGTAAACAGATCGATGTATTGTTGTTCTGCTTTCATCATTCTTACTTTTTTATGATTATCCTCTTCACTATCTTTTTCTTTCATTCAGAGACTTTCCATTTTAATCTACTAAAAGAATAAAAGGCCATTTCTTTTTGAGTTTTTCTTTCAAACGTATCCTATGCTATTCCGCTTCGAAGTTTCTATTTCTTCTACGAATGTTCTTTTTAAATAAATGAAAAGCAACTTATCCGGAACAAATCAAAAGAGAGCAAACAGACGATAATCGGAATTTGTTTCCTTAGTCTTCCAATTCCTTTTTAATCCAGTCGTAACCTTTCTCTTCCAACTCAAGAGCTAACTCCGGTCCCGCGGTTTTTACAATACGACCATTATAAAGAACATGTACCACATCGGGCTTAATATAGTCCAACAAACGTTGGTAATGAGTAATCACCAATACACTGGTTTCGGGAGTCTTCAATTTATTAACACCTTCGGCCACAATGCGTAATGCATCTATATCCAACCCAGAATCTGTTTCATCGAGAATACTCAGTTTCGGTTCCAACATTGCCATCTGGAAGATTTCGTTACGCTTCTTCTCACCCCCACTGAAGCCTTCATTCACAGAGCGGTTTGCCAGTTTGGTGTCCAACTCGACCACAGCTCGTTTTTCACGCATCAATTTCAAAAACTCGCTGGCACTCAATGCAGGCAACCCTTTATATTTGCGTTGTTCGTTTACTGCCGTCCGCATAAAGTTAACCATACTTACTCCCGGAATCTCCACCGGATATTGAAAAGAAAGAAAAAGGCCCTCATGACTGCGATCTTCCGGACTCATAGTCAACAAATCTTTTCCCTCAAACGTAACGGTTCCTTTCGTCACCTCATAGGATGGATGACCTACCAACACATTACTTAATGTACTTTTACCCGAACCGTTCGGCCCCATTATGGCATGCACTTCACCTGCTTTCACACTCAGGTTGATACCTTTCAATATCTCTTTGCCATTAATATCGGCATGTAAATCTTTTATCTCTAACATAGATTTTTAAATTAAGAATGAAGAAATCCTTCATTATCTATATTCATTTATTATTCTCTATTTTATTTACCCAACACTTCCTTCAAGTGATACGGCAAGCAACTTTTGAGCTTCTACAGCAAACTCCATCGGCAGTTTGTTCAATACTTCTTTCGCATATCCGTTTACAATCAGGCCGATGGCATCTTCTGTAGGAATACCTCGCTGGTTGCAATAAAATAGTTGGTCTTCCGATATTTTAGAAGTAGTTGCTTCATGCTCTACAATAGCTGTTTCATTATGAATATCCATATAAGGGAATGTATGAGCGCCACATTGACTTCCCAACAGAAGAGAATCACACTGACTATAATTACGGGCATTATCGGCTTTTTCTGCTACTCGTACCAATCCTCTATAGGAATTCTGACTTTTACCGGCCGATATACCTTTACTGATAATCGTACTGCTAGTATTCTTCCCTATATGAATCATTTTTGTTCCGGTATCCGCCTGCTGGTAGTTATTAGTTACCGCTACCGAATAGAATTCTGCCTGCGAATTATCTCCTCCCAAAATACAACTAGGATATTTCCAGGTAATAGCCGAACCCGTTTCTACCTGTGTCCACGAAAGTTTGCTGTCTACTCCCCTGCAATGTCCGCGCTTCGTTACAAAATTATATACGCCGCCTTTACCTTCCGCATCACCTGGATACCAGTTCTGTACGGTACTATATTTCACTTCAGCCCTATCAAGTACTACAATCTCCACAATGGCAGCGTGCAACTGATTTTCATCACGCATAGGGGCCGTGCAACCTTCCAGATACGATACATAACTATCGTCATCCGCTACAATTAGCGTCCGCTCGAACTGTCCGGTATTGGCAGCATTGATACGAAAATAGGTGGAAAGTTCCATCGGGCAACGGGTTCCTTTCGGTATATATACGAAGGAGCCGTCACTGAATACGGCCGAGTTTAAAGCGGCAAAGAAATTGTCACGATATGGAACTACCGATCCTAAATACTTCTTTACCAAGTCAGGATGTTCACGCACAGCTTCACTGATAGAACAGAAAATTATTCCTTTCTCCATCAACGTTTCTTTAAAGGTGGTTTTTACGGAAATGGAATCCATTACCGCATCAACGGCCACTCCACTCAAAGCCATCCGTTCCTCCAAAGGAATTCCTAACTTATCGAAAGTCTTTATTAATTCCGGGTCTACTTCATCCATACTTTTCGGCCCTTTCTTTTTAACCGTAGGATCTGCATAATAAGAGATTGCCTGATAATCTATTTCAGGAATGGTTAGATGCGCCCATGTAGGCATTTCCATAGTCTGCCAATAACGAAACGCTTTTAAACGAAATTCAAGTAACCATTCCGGTTCGTTTTTCTTTGCAGAAATCAAACGTACGGTATCTTCATTTAATCCACGCTCAATGACTTCAGTATGAACATCGGTAGTGAATCCATACTTATACTTTTCTTGGGCTATTTGTTTGATAAGTTTATTCGGTTCCTCTTCGGTTACACCTTTTTGAGCAGACTTCTCCTCTACTTCATAAGGTTCAGCTAACCTTTCGGATTTATTATTATTCTGCATAGTTTACTTTATTATTTGTTCGGTAACTTGTTTAATGGCCGGAAAGAAAAGTCCGGTAACTCTTTCAACCGGGTAATATAACAAGGAATCTTCTTTCTTGGTTTTACTAATTAACACATTATCAGAATCAATATATTGCAACACCTGGATAAAGAGCCCTATCCACAATATATTCATTAATATGCCGAGCAACGCCCCGCTAAGACGATTGATTCCCCCCAGATGCACAGCGTCCAACGCTTTGGTCAGCATGGAAGCTATTATGTATAAGATTAAAGGAATTGCCACCCAGATAGCAATAAAAGAGATTACTTGAGCCACAGTGACGGATGTGCCTATTTGAGGTGCCAACTTCTCTCCCACCATACCATATAAAGATCGCGCCACCAGCAAACCGGCAATAAGCCCGATGATAGAAGCTAACTGTTTGAGTAAGCCCTTCATAAGGCCAACCACCATCCCTATACCAAGTAATACCAAAATTATGATATCTATCGTATTCATTTTCCTAACCTGATACATTAATGTGCCAATTACGCAAATCTAAGAATTCGGCAATTGGCACACGAATGTTTTGAAATGCCTTACCGGCACATTGTAGTATTATAATGTTGCTTTTACTTCTACTTCCTGGAATGTTTCAATGATATCGCCTACCTTAATATCGTTATAATTCTGTAGACTAATACCACACTCAAAGTTTACGGCAACTTCTTTCACATCATCCTTAAAACGTTTCAAAGCATTGATTTCACCTGTAAAGATGACGATACCGTCACGAATAAGCCGAGCCTTGTCAGAACGCTTCACCTTACCTTCTTTTACAATGGCACCGGCCACAGTTCCCACCTTAGTAATATGGAACACCTCACGCACTTCGATTGTAGCAGTCACTTCTTCTTTCACTTCCGGAGCCAGCATACCCTCCATGGCAGCTTTTACATCTTCAATCGCATCATAAATGATAGAATAAAGACGAATATCAACACCTTCCTGCTCAGCAATCTTACGAGCTGACATAGACGGACGAACCTGAAAACCTATAATAACTGCATCCGAAGCTGCTGCCAAGCTGACATCCGATTCGGAAATCTGACCTACAGCCTTATGGATGACATTAACCTGAACATTCTCAGTAGAAAGCTTAATCAACGAATCGCTCAAAGCCTCGATAGAACCGTCCACGTCACCTTTCACAATAACATTCAGTTCATGGAAATCACCTAGAGCTAAACGACGTCCCACTTCATCCAAAGTGAGCAATCTTTGCGTACGCAAGCCTTGTTCACGTTGTAATTGTTCACGTTTGTTCGCAATTTCACGAGCCTCTTGTTCTGTTTCAATTACATGGAATACATCGCCAGCCTGAGGAGCACCATTTAATCCCAATATCAATACAGGTTCCGACGGACCAGCTTCTTTAATACGCTGGTTACGTTCATTGAACATGGCTTTCACCTTACCATACGCTGTACCTGCCA
>ERZ825137.919-NODE-919-length-40338-cov-21.792319_pt1 | contig 40338 bp, 34 predicted proteins | sample MGYA00519873_ERZ825137 | MGnify/ENA primary metagenome ERZ825137 (study PRJEB31778, sample SAMEA3449190) | human gut metagenome | biome: human gut; feature: human-associated habitat; material: faeces | place: United Kingdom | collected 2010/2012 ...
TAATTTGCAGTATTCCTTTTCGGCGGGAGCAAGCCCCCGCCCTACACTGCGTTTTGCGGAAAAGGAGGAGTTGCAAAGTGAGCGAGAGACAGCCAAAGGCTGTTGCGAACGATACGGAGCAAACGACGACGTGCGAAGCACCCACGCCTCTTCACTGTTCACTATTCACTCTTCACTCGCCCGCAAGGGCGCCGCCCCCGCCCTACACGGTTTATTATAATCTTTCATAACTTCCCACCGTATTTTATATCATACCATTTTCCCGCGGGCTTTTCAAGTTTGGAGAAACGGTGTATAATATTACCGAGGTGATACAATGGAAAAATTTATTGAGAGAGAAAAGCTCTCCAAAAAAGCAAGGCGTGAGCTTGACAGGAAAAGCCGTAAAGGCTGGAACGGGTTGTCCCCCGTAACACGGAAGTCGGTAAACAAAAAAGCATATTCACGAAAACGGGTTCGCAAAATCGGCAGTGATTTTACGAACCTTTTTTCATTGATAAGGGCATAAACTTATGCTAATATATATTCGGGTGATTTTATGGGCGAATATTACCGTACTTTCAACGATGAAGCGGCGGAAATGTTTTCACAAAAAGTGTATAAACTGTCGCTTGACGGCGGTATGACCTGCCCCAACCGTGACGGAACGGTCGGCACGGGCGGCTGTATTTTCTGCTCGGCGGGCGGAAGCGGAGACTTTTCCGAAAAGCGGTGCGAGAGCATTGACCTGCAAATAGAAAAGGCTAAAAATCAGGTCTCAAAAAAATTCAAGGGCGATAAATACATAGCATATTTCCAAAGCTATACCAACACCTATGCCGACATAAATTACCTCGAAAGCATATTTTATCCCGCAATAAACAACCCGAGCATTGTCGCTCTCTCCATCGGCACGCGCCCCGACTGTCTCGGGAAAGATGTGCTCGCCCTGCTCGGACGCCTCAACAAAATCAAGCCCGTGTATGTCGAGCTCGGGCTCCAAACCTCAAACGAAGAGACCGCACGGCTCATAAACCGTGGCTACACGCTTGATGTGTTTGACAACGCTGTGGCGAACCTTAAAGCGACAGGCGTGAAAACCGTCGTTCATATAATTTTAGGCTTGCCGCACGAGGCAAAAGAAGATATGGCACGCTCGGTAAAATATGTTGTGAACAGCGGTGCGGACGGAATAAAGTTACAGCTTTTGCATGTGCTCAAAGGCACCGAGCTTGAAAAGATGTATCTAAACGGCGAATTTGAAACCTTCGGCTTTGAGGACTATGTCAACACCGTGTGCGATATGATATCCCTTGTGCCGAAAAGCGTTACAATCCACCGCATAACGGGCGACGCACCGAAAAATCTGCTTGTTTCGCCGCTGTGGTCGGCAGACAAAAAAAGAGTCCTCAACGCAATAAACCGAGAACTCAAAAGAAGAAAAGAAAATATATAAAAACAGACGGAAGCCTAAGGCTGAGAGTTAATAAGGCAGTTTTGCTTCAAAATAACATCTTTTTGCACAATAATGCGTTAAACCCCACAGATATGCGCCGGCATTATCTGCGGGGTTTGCCTTTTCCTGTATCAAAAATATATCATTTTGAAGTGCGTTGCAGTTTCGTAGCTATAAAAATTCTTTTATGCGGAAGTAGGGAAACGAAGCAAGGCCGCCGCCTTGCGAGGCTTTCCGACAAAGGCATAATAAATTTTTATGCGAGAAACCAATACTTCCTTATGAACACTCAGCCAAAGCTTTCGTCTTTCTGTCAAAGAACGTAGATTATAACATCTCTTGAACCCCACTGCTTGCACTGTGCGGTCGAGTTCATAAACAAGTCCACCGTGAATTTGCCGCGCTTGACAAATCCGCCCGTATCGGCAGCTATGCAATAGCCGTAAACTATGCCGTCGGTCGATACGATATATAATTCCGTACCGTACGGGAACTGGTTGGGGTCAACTGCGATATAACCCGGCTTTACGGTTCTGCCGCTTGCGGTTTTAGCGCCTGCCGACGCCGAATAAGCTGCGGCTTTGCCTGTTACCACTCTCTTGTACGAGGTCGGAACTCCGTTTTCAAGAGTAAGGCTTGACGGAGGAGTGAGCTCCGAAATGGGCGCTCCGCCGTTTTTAAGAGCAGCCACGGTAACTGCGGGCTTCTCCTTTGTGCCGACCGTCTTTATCTGCGGTACAGCCTCTTTTGTAACGGTCTCGCTGACAACGCTTGACGAAGCGAGCTGACCGTCAACAATCTTATCGGAATAAACAACTGTCTTTGAGCCGTTTGAACCCTTTTGTGTGACCTTGGTCGTTCCGAGGAAAAGCTCGTCGGACTTAACGGTCTGTGTGGAATAAGCGATTGCTTCCTGTGCCGTCCTTTCGGCATACTGTACACGGTAAACGGTAATCTGTATTCCGTCGTAAAGTGCGGTATCGGCAGCGGGCGAAACCTCATCGTTTTCGCCGAGGGTAATTCCCGCCTCGGAAACTGCGTCTGCAACCGTTCCGTCGCCTGTTTTCAATTCAACCGTCGCTCCGTCTGCGGTAACGGATACGCTGTACGCAGTCTGAAGAACGACATTCATTGAATTTTGAAGAACGGTCTTTTCGGGAAGGTTTACAAGAATATCCTCGCTGAGCGTTACGCCCTTTGCCGCAAGGAAATCGGCAACGGTGCCTGCGAATCTCTCGTTTGTAACATTTCCCTGAATATCTGTAAAAGTGATGTCCGCCGCACGGTAAAGAACAATAACACTGTCACTGCCTACCGTAAAGCCGTCAAGGTTGAGTACATCGTCGTTTGTTGTAACGATGCCCGCCTGGTCGACAATAGCCTGCGGATTTGATTTGAAAGTCGAAACTCTCGTGATTTCCGAGCCGTCATAAATGTCAACATTGTATGTGCTCGGAGAGGCGGCAAATGCTGTACCCGCACACATAATCGCAAGAACGATTATAAGCGCCGTTACTCTCGAAAGAGTGGCACGCGTTGCGTTTGCGTAGCCTTTTAATTCTGTAATCATCATTATGCTCCTTTAACTCATACCTTTTCGCTTTGAAAAAATCTCGGAAAAGGCTGTTGGACGCCATCGCATTTTCAGTAAATTTCGGCGTGCGTGCCGAGAGAAAAAAACGAATTTTTCAGCGCCTCTGTTATTCTCGCTTTTTGACTTTTGCCATTATATTTACTCATTTGTGAATTGTCAAATTTTTTGAAATGCGTTTTTTGTACAAATTGCACAAAGTCAAATGTCAAATTATGTCAAATAGCGGTTTTTAGGCTCAAAAGACTTCAGCTGATTAAAGCGTTTGCGGTGAATATTTGTGTAATTGTGAAAAAATTGTGTTTTGTGGCGAACGCACCCCTGTTTTTGGCTGAAATTTGCCCTCAAAACGCCCGTTTTTTGCCAAACATTCTATATATAGTATATTAAACGGTGGTGATTTAATTCATTTTTTTAGGATATTTTTGAAAAATAAGGCTATTTTTTCATTAAATCCCCCTCTGAGGGTATAAAAATCACCTAAATTCGCCCAATTTTATGGGAATTTGTATTTTTCTGTAAATTTAATAGAAATACTATTATATTTATGATAAAATGTTTTAGAAAAAACGAACGGTTTTAAGAGGTTAAAAAGATGAAAAGTTTTACGATAAAGGGCAACGATTGCGACCAGAGACTCGACAAATTCATTAAGAAAAGCGTGCCCAATCTGCCGCAGTCTTTAATGTACAAATACATTCGCACAAAGCGCATAAAAGTCAACTCGAAAAGGGCTGAAATTTCGACCCGACTTCAGCTCGGCGATGTGGTGGATATGTACATAAACGACGAGTTTTTTGCCCCGTCCGAAAAGCACTATGATTTTATGAAAGCGTCAAAAAATCTTGACATTATATATGAGGACGAAAACATACTTCTTTTGAACAAAAAGCAGGGCGTCCTCTGCCACCCCGACGACAGGGAATATATCGACACTCTGATAGGTAGGGTAAAGCGCTATTTATATGAAAAGGGCGAATACAACCCCGATGAAGAGAATTCATTTGTCCCGTCGCTTGTAAACAGGATTGACAGAAACACAGGCGGAATTGTAATTGCGGCAAAAAATGCGGAGAGTCTGCGCATACTCAACGAAAAAATGAAGCTGCGTGAGCTTCACAAATACTATCTCTGCGTTACCGTCGGCACACCCCGTGAAAAGAGCGCAATACTCGGCGGCTACCTTGTAAAGGATGAAAAGAGCAATACCGTCACGGTCTCGAAAAAGCCGTCCGAGGGTGCAAAGAGCATAAAGACCAAATACATGGTGCTCGACAGCATAGACGGTTTGAGCCTTGTGGAAATAGAGCTGCTTACGGGCAGGACGCATCAGATAAGGGCGCATATGGCATCGATAGGCTGTCCGCTTCTCGGCGACGGAAAATACGGCAGGAACCGTGACAACAAGAAATTCGGCGGCTACAAGAAGCAGATGCTTTATTCCTACAAATTAAAATTTGATTTCAAAACCGACGCGGGCAGGCTTGCCTACCTCGACCAAAAGGAATTTGAGGTTGAGGATGTGTGGTTCAAGGAGGAGTTTTACACGGGAAATCTTGTCTGATTTTCTATACTATTATATATAATAAAAATCAAATCATTTTTAAGATATTTGCGGCACATAATTGAAATATTTTCTTTTATGTGCTATTATTCTGTTAGTTTGAATTTTTGGGGTGAGATAATGTTTTCAAGAGTAGCAAGTGTGGGCCTTTTCGGATTGGAGTCATATCTTGTCGAGGTTGAGGCAAATCTCGGTGCGGGACTTCCGAGGTTCGACATTGTGGGACTGCCCGACACGGCGGTCAGCGAATCGAGGGAAAGGGTGCGTGCGGCAGTGCACAACAACGACTACGACTTTCCCGTGTCGAGGATTACCGTAAATTTAGCGCCTGCCGACAAGAAAAAGGAGGGACCCGTTTACGACCTGCCGATACTTGTGGCAATCCTTAAATCCACAGGACAGTTGAGAGTGAACACGGACAACTGCGCCTTTGTCGGCGAGCTGTCGTTAAACGGCGAGGTGCAGAAAATCAACGGCGTTTTGCCGATGGTAATCAGAGCCCAAAAGGAAAAGGTTGAAAACATTTTCATCCCTTACAACAACAGGCACGAGGGAGCGGTGGTAAAGGGAATAAATGTTTACCCCGTCAGAACCGTGCGTGAGCTTCTTGACCACCTGAACGGCATTAAGCTCATAGACCCCGTTTCCGACGACGACTATGCGGAACTCGGCGTTTCGCTCGACCTGCCCGACTTTGCCGATGTAAAGGGTCAGTATCAGCCCAAAAGAGCCTTGGAGGTTGCGGCGGCAGGCGGTCACAACATAATGATGATAGGTCCTCCCGGTTCGGGAAAAAGTATGCTTGCAAAGAGAATACCGTCAATTCTCCCCGATATGACCTTTGAGGAATCGCTTGAAACGACAAATATCTACTCCATTTCCGGCAAGCTGCCGAGCGGCGTTTCGCTTGTCAAGGCAAGACCGTTCCGCTCTCCGCACCACACCATCTCCCCTGCCGGACTTTCGGGCGGCGGCACCGTGCCGAGGCCGGGCGAAATCTCGCTTGCCCACAACGGTGTGCTCTTTCTTGACGAATTACCCGAATTTTCACGCAGCGCCATGGAAATTCTCCGTCAGCCCATTGAGGACGGGAAAATCACAATAGCGAGAGTTGCGGCGACATATTCATATCCGTGCTCGGTAATGCTTGTATGCGCTATGAACCCCTGCCCATGCGGAAATTTCGGGCACCCGACAAAGCCGTGTACCTGCGCCAAGGGTGCACCCGCAAGGTATTTGTCAAAGGTCAGCGGTCCGTTGCTCGACAGGCTTGACATACATATAGAAGTGCCTGCGGTAGACTATGACGAGCTGTCCTCCAACGAAAAGGCGGAGTGCTCTGCCGACATCAAAAAGAGAGTTGACGCCGCACGAAAAATACAACAGGAACGCCTGAAAGGCACGCATGTATCCTGCAACGCAAAAATGACTTCTGCGATGACCCGTGAATACTGTCGGATAACGGACGACGCCGCAAAGCTTTTGAAGGCTTCGTTTGAACAGCTCGGGCTGTCCGCAAGAGCATATGACAAAATTTTAAGAGTTGCGAGAACGGTTGCCGACCTCGACAATTCGGACATTATAAATTCTGACCATATCCTTGAGGCGGTTCAGTACAGAAGCCTTGACAGGAAGTTCTGGAAAAACTGAAAATATAATATATATAATGGTATAGAAAAAGCGGTCTGGTTTGGCATGTCCAAACCAGACCGCTAAAAAATTACTGCGCTGTATATAAATGTGCTGTATAATAACAATAGGACTTACAGTCCGAGGAATTATCCGGCAAGGAGTTTACGATAAGACATAGGCGGTTTGCCCTTTTTTAACAAGAGGGGCTATCCCTCTGATTTTTATTAGGGGGTGATGCTGATGACTGAATACTTGATTTACATAACAACCGTTATGATAATAATTGTTATTCTTTATATGGCAAAAAAATAACCGCCCTGCAGTCCACGAAACTTAGGGCGATTATTTCAAACTATATGGGCTGACCGTCTATACGGCAACTCCTTGTTCACTTATATTATATGCACATAAATAAAAATTGTCAACATAAAAAGCGGTCGGTAAAAACCGACCGCTTCGTTTTGTATTGTTTTATTCGTCTATCTTCATTTTCTTGCCGTACTTTATCTGATTTACAATAAATCCGATAAGCAATACCAACGCCAACGGAATGAGGAAGATTATAAGCAGCAAGACCGAAACAATAATTATCGGCAAGCCCTTATTGCTCTTAACCGTGTGCTCGGGCTTTTCCTCCTCGGGTACTTCTCCCTGCTCGCCCTCGCCGTAAAACGGCATAATCGGAAGGTCGACATCATAGGCGTTTATACCCCTGTTGTGAATGAGCGGTTCCGCAAAATCATAGAGCGAATCAACCTTGAGAAGCTTTTTGAGGTTGATATGTAAAACGGACAAAATCGAATCGAATATACTGATAAGACCCATTGCTATCTTGTACTGCGGGTCCTCGGGATTGTAAAGGTTTTCTCCGCCGTAAAGGTTGAGCACCATATCGATTATAAAATCAACTGCGCTGTCGTTCTTTATGTCGGCGTAGTCCTCTTTTTTGAGCCCCGTTTCTTTCTTTGTCCACTTGGCAACCGTACCTATCGTAATCTTATTGAGCAGCTTTGCAACGGGCTTTATAAGCCAGCCGAATTTATAGATTACCTTTTTCTTGATGCTCATTGCGGTAACCATATTCGCAAAGGTCTCCGTGTCGCCGGCGGCAGCCTTGACCATATCTTTTATCATACCCGCAAGCTGATATTTGAGATATTCCTGCATATCCTTGCCCTGCATATCAAAATCAGGCTTTTCGGTAATGAAATCGGTCGTTGTGCTGACCTTTCCGCCGTCCTCGTCAACGGTAACGGTTCTTATGGTTCCCGGATAGCCTATCGGGGAAGCCGTGGCAATGGTATAGAAAGTGTTGCCTCGCTTTGAGGTTATCTTGTCAATGCTGTGTATATGCGTATGACCCGTGAACATAAACTGCATACCGAGGTCGGCAAACTGTTCACGCCTTACATCAAAGTCGCCGAACATATCGTTCTTTCCGATAAGTCCGTAAATCGGGGACGGAGCTATCAGCGGATGATGCGTCATTGCAATGACGAACTCGCCGTTTGCCCTTGCTTTTTCAACCTCGGACTTTATCCATTCAAAGCATTCGTCGGAAACGCCGCTTTTGCCCGAAAGGTTCTTGTCGTCGTTTATCGCAAGAAGCCTGTATCCGTCCTGAAGCTTTATCGAATAGGACATACTCGGCATATGCACGCTGTCCGCCTGGTCGGGACCGAATTCACGGTACATCTCGTAAAGGTCCTCACGCTTTGCGGCGGGAACTTCAATTTTCTCGTCGCCCCTGTAAGCGTGGGTCTTTCCGTTATCCTGAAAGTCGTGCGTTGCGGTAAGAACATATACCCTTTTGCCCGAGTTTTTGAGGTCTCGGAGCATTTCGATAAATTCCTTATGCGAGTCAAAGTCGCCATTGGTCGTCGTGTCGCCCGAAAGCAGCACAATGTCCGTGCGGTCGTCTTTTTTTATCTGCTCGAAAGCGGCTTTGAGAACCTCCTCGGCACGCTCAAGCAAAAGCTGACTTTTGGAGTTACCCTTTTCGTAAGCCTTGCCCTCTGTTCCGAGCTTTTTTGAATAATAATGCGTATCGGTAATGACCGTAACGGTCAAAGGTTTTTTTGCCATATTTTCACTCTTTCAACATCAGTTGATAGCCTTTGAAGCTATCTCATCGTTAAGTCTTGCGATAATATCCGAAAGAGCCATTGAGCCGAGGTCGCCCTCGCCGCGCTTCCTGACGGAAACGGTCTTTTCCTCAACCTCTTTGTCGCCTACGACAAACATATAGTTGACCTTCTGAAGCTGTGCTTCACGAATCTTGTAGCCTATCTTTTCGCTTCTGTCGTCAACCTCAACCCTCATACCGTACTTCTCAAGCTCTGCCTTAATCTCATAAGCTCTGTCGTGATGACGGTCGGCAATGGGAAGAATTCTGACCTGAACGGGAGAAAGCCAAAGCGGGAATGCGCCGCCGAAGTGCTCGGTAATAACGCCGATAAACCTCTCAACCGAACCGAATACAACTCTGTGAATCATAACGGGGCAGTGCTTTTCTCCGTCCGCACCCGTATATTCAAGGTTAAATCTTGCGGGAAGCTGATAGTCAAGCTGTATCGTGCCGCACTGCCATGTTCTTCCGAGAGAGTCTTTAATATGGAAGTCAAGCTTCGGGCCGTAGAATGCGCCGTCGCCCTCGTTTACAACATAGGTCTTGCCGACAGAGGTAATAGCATCCGTAAGAGCCTTTGTGGCAATATCCCAATCCTCAACCGAGCCGATGTGATCCTCGGGCATTGTGGAAAGCTCGATTTTATACGGAAGTCCGAAGAGGTTGTACACCTCGTCAAAAAGCTGTGCAATTCTGACAACCTCGTCCTTAATCTGCTCGGGAGCAAGGATAATGTGAGCGTCGTCCTGAGTGAAGCAGCGTACACGGAACAGTCCGTGAAGCGCACCCGAAAGCTCGTTTCTGTGAACCTTGCCCAATTCGCCGTAACGGAGCGGAAGCTCTCTGTACGAATGGGGCTCCAGCTCATAGACAAGTATCGAACCGGGGCAGTTCATGGGCTTGATTGCAAAGTCCTCGCCGTCGATAACGGTTGTGTACATATCGTCATGGTAATGCTCCCAGTGTCCCGATGTCTCCCAAAGTGACCTCTTCATAATCTGCGGGGTTGAAATTTCAAGATAGCCCCACTTCTTGTGAACCTCGTGCCAATAGTCGATAAGAGCGTTTCTCAAAAGCATACCCTTGGGCAGGAAGAACGGCATTCCGGGAGCCTCGTCACGCAGTGCGAAAAGCCCCAATTCTCTGCCGAGCTTTCTGTGGTCCCTCTTCTTAGCCTCCTCGATGCGGGCAAGATGCTCTTCAAGCTCGGAAGCCTTCGGGAAAGCTATACCGTAGATACGCTGGAGCATTTTGTTCTTCTCGTCGCCTCTCCAATAAGCGCCCGTGCAGGAGGTAAGCTTGAACGCCTTTACGCTGCCCGTCGACATAATGTGCGGACCTGCGCAAAGCTCGTTGAATTCGCCCTGCTTGTAGAAAGAGATTTTCTCGCCCTTTGAAGCGTGCTCCTTAATGAGCTCCGCCTTGTAAATCTCGCCGTTGTCCTCAAAATATTTAAGAGCCTCATCGGGATTCATTTCATATCTTTCGAGAGGCAAATCCTCTTTGACAATCTTCTTCATTTCCGCTTCTATCTTTTCAAGAACATCGGGAGTAAAGGTTACCTCCGAGTCAAAATCATAATAGAAGCCGTTATCTATTGCGGGGCCGATAGCAAGCTTTGTATCGGGATAAAGGCGCTTGACAGCCTGTGCAAGAATATGCGAAGCCGTGTGCCAAAAAGTCTTTTTGCCGTCCAAATCGTCGCCGAAGGTAACGATTTCAAGCGTACAGTCCTCGGTTACGGGGGTACGCAGGTCGCAATACTCGCCGTTTATTCTGCCGCCGAGAGCCGCCTTGTAAAGCCCCATACCGATGCTCTTTGCGATTTCGGCAACCGTAACGCCGCTTTCAAACTCTTTGACATCGTCTCTCAAAGTTACTTTAATCATAGATATTTCTCCTTTCAACTTAAAAAGAAAAGCACTCCATCCCAAATATTATGGGATGAAATGCTCATAATTAACATTCCACGGTTCCACCCGTATTGCAGGGCAAATGCCCTACCGCTTTATTCGACCTTAACGCAGTCATACGGAACGGCTTAATCAACGCTTTCGCCGTTCGCTCGGGAGCGGTATCCGACCGTGCCGTCCGATTTCGTTCCAGCCGTGCGAAATCTCTCTCTGCTCGGGCAACGGTTTTCATTCTCCGTCATCGCTTTGCTTTATTACATTATATTATACATTTTATATGTCGGTTGTCAAGAAATGTTTCAAAAGATTTTTTCATTCAAAAACACTTAACAATTTATTTACAAAAATTTACGCATAAATTATTGACAAAAGAAGAAAATAAAGTTAAAATTAACACTGTTAGCACTCGAGGAGAGTGAGTGCTAACAAGTGCCAAATCAGTTATCGGTCAGGTGGTGTTAAAATGGAAATGACCGAAAGAAAAGAAAAAATACTTGCGGCTGTCGTCGAAAAGTACATTCAGACGGGCGAGCCGGTAGGTTCAAAGGCGCTTGTCAATTCACTCGGGCTTTCCGTTTCATCGGCGACCGTAAGGAACGAAATGGCGGATTTGAGTGAAATGGGCTATCTCGAACAGCCCCACACCTCGGCGGGACGCATCCCGTCAAATCAGGGTTACAGATATTATGTCGAGCATCTTATGACGCTCTGCGATATGACCCCGAGCGAAAAGAACATTATAAATTCAAAGCTTCGTGAGGCTTCGGGCGAACCGCAGGCGGTGCTTGAAAAGGCAAACAACATTCTTGCCGATATGACGCACTGCGCCGCAGTTTCCACAACCCCGTCGGAGGCTCAGGCGGTCATCAAAAGGATTGAGCTCGTTCCCGTCGGAACACGCACAGCAATGGTCGTTATGCTGACCGCGCAGGGAATACTCAAGACAAAGGTTTGCCGCACGGACGGCGAGATAACCTTTGATGTTGCGGAGCATTTTTACAACATCGTAAAGCAGAATTTCATCGGCAAGCCTGCGTCGGACATCACGATTGCAAGGATACAGACCTTGGCGCTGTCGCTCGGCGAAAAGGCGCTGACAATGATTCCCCTGCTCGTCGCACTGTGCGACCTTGCGGAGATGTCGGAGCGGACGGATTTGTTGCTTGAAGGTCAGTCAAATCTGCTCGGTCACAAGGAGTTTGAAACGAACGCCTTTGAGCTTATGGAGTTTTTGAGAAGAGCCGAACCGCTCAACAGGATTTTCTCGCAGAGGACATCTGGCGACGGTCCGAGCGTACTTATCGGAAAGGAAAATCTTTTCAGAGAGCTTCAAAACTCGACGATGATTTTTTCAAAATATTCGATAGGCGGTCACGAGAGCGGAACGCTCGGAATTATCGGCCCCACAAGAGTTGATTACGCACGGCTTATACCGAGCATCAAATATTTAACAGATGTTGTCGGAATTATTCTTTCAGACAATATGGAGGATTAACATATGGCAAAAAAAGAAACCAAGAAAAAGGATCAGGCGGTTGAGGAAAGCGTCGAGGTTGAGGTTGAAGAGGCTAAAGAGCCTACCGAAACGGAAAAGCTTCAGGCACAGCTCAACGAGACGAACGAAAAGTTCTTGCGCACGCTTGCCGAATACGACAATTACCGTAAACGCTCGCAGAAAGAAAAGGAGCAGGCTTACGGCGACAGTAAGGCGGCGGTTTTAACGGAGCTTCTCCCCGTGCTCGACAATTTTGAAAGAGCCGCAAGCAACAAGGAGGCTTCCCCCGAGGATTATCAAAAGGGAATTGATATGATTTTCAATCAGTTCAACGAGATACTCAAAAAAACGGGCGTTGAAGCGTTCGGCGAAAAGGGCGAGGAGTTTGACCCGAACATTCACTCGGCGGTTATGCACATAGACGACGAGAACGAAAAGGAAAATGTCATAGTCGATGTTTTCTCAAAGGGTTACAAGCTCGGAGACAGAGTTCTCCGCCACGCAATAGTCAAGGTAGCAAATTAAATTTACTATATTAAAACAAAAATTACATTTCGGAGGTATATATCATGGGAAAAGTAATAGGTATTGACTTAGGTACAACAAATTCATGCGTTGCCGTTATCGAGGGCGGCGAGCCGGTAGTTATCGCCAACGCAGAGGGTGCAAGAACGACTCCGTCGGTTGTTGCGTTCTCAAAGACAGGCGAAAGAATGGTAGGTCAGGTTGCTAAACGCCAGGCTATCACAAACCCCGAAAGAACCGTTTCTTCAATCAAGAGACATATGGGTTCCGATTACAAGGTAAAGATTGACGAAAAGGCTTACACTCCGCAGGAAATCTCGGCTATGATTCTTGCAAAGCTTAAATCCGACGCAGAGAGCTATCTCGGCGGCAAGGTTTCCGAAGCGGTTATCACGGTTCCCGCATACTTTACCGACGCACAGCGTCAGGCTACAAAGGACGCAGGTAAAATCGCAGGTCTTGAAGTAAAGAGAATTATCAACGAGCCCACAGCTGCGGCTTTGGCTTACGGTATCGATAAAGAGGACGACCAAAAGGTTATGGTTTACGACCTCGGCGGCGGCACATTCGATGTATCTATCATTGAAATGGGCGACGGCGTTCAGGAAGTTCTCGCAACGGCAGGTAACAACCACTTGGGCGGCGACGACTTCGACCAGAGAATTATCGACTGGCTCGCAGACGAGTTCAAGAAAGAACAGGGCATCGACCTGCGTTCGGATAAAATGGCTATGCAGAGATTGAAAGAGGCTGCCGAGAAAGCTAAGATTGAACTTTCGGGCGTTACCACCTCGAACATCTCTCTTCCGTTCATCACGGCAGACGCAACAGGTCCCAAGCACCTTGAAACAACTCTTACAAGAGCTAAATTCAACGAAATGACGGCTGACCTTGTAGAAGCTACAATGGGACCGGTTCGTCAGGCACTTTCGGACTCGGGTCTTAAAGCTTCCGACCTTAACAAAATTCTTATGGTCGGCGGTTCTTCAAGAATCCCCGCAGTTCAGGAAGCAATCAAGTCATTCACGGGCAAAGAGCCGTTCAAGGGCATCAATCCCGATGAGTGCGTTGCAGTCGGCGCAGCTATCCAGGGCGGCGTTCTCGGCGGCGATGTCGAAGGCATCCTTCTTCTTGATGTCACTCCCCTTTCACTCGGTATCGAGACAATGGGCGGCGTAAACACCAAGATTATCGAAAGAAACACAACAATCCCCACAAAGAAGAGCCAGATCTTCTCAACTGCGGCTGACAATCAGACCTCTGTTGAAGTTCATGTTCTTCAGGGCGAGAGAGAGTTCGCAAAGGACAACAAGACCCTCGGCGTATTCCACCTCGACGGCATTATGCCCGCTCCCCGCGGCGTACCGCAGATCGAAGTTACATTCGATATAGACGCAAACGGTATCGTTCATGTTTCCGCTAAAGACCTCGGCACTCAGAAAGAGCAGTCGATTTCAATCACTTCTTCCACAAATATGTCGAAAGAGGACATTGAAAAGGCAGTTAAGGAAGCAGAGCAGTTCGCAGAGCAGGATAAGAAGCAGAAAGAGGCTGTTGACGCAAGAAACGAAGCTGAACAGCTTGTTTACCAGAGCGAGAAGATTATTTCCGAAAACGGCGACAAGTTCTCCGAGGCTGACAAGAACGATGTTCAGCAGAAAGTTGACGCTTTGAAAGAAGCTCTCAAGGGCGAGGACATCGAGGCTATCAAGTCCAAGAAGGAAGAGCTTACACAGTCCTTCTACAAGGTATCGGAGGAGCTTTACAAGCAGGCTGCCGCACAGGCACAGGCTCAGCAGGGTGCCGACGGCGCACAGGGTGCAAACCCGCAGGGCGGCGCTAACAAGGGCGACGACGGCTACTATGAAGCTGATTACACCGATGTCGAAGACGGCAACAAATAATTAAACGATAAAACGGGAGGAGCGTACACTTCTCCCGTATCCCCATTATTTCGGAGATAGAATATGGCTGATAAAAGAGATTATTACGAAGTCCTCGGCGTTGACAGAAACGCAACGGAGGACGAGATAAAAAAAGCATACAGGCAGACTGCCAAGAAGTACCACCCCGACCTTCATCCCGGCGACAAGGAAGCCGAGGAGAAGTTCAAGGAGGCTAACGAAGCGTATGAAGTTCTCTCGGACGCCGATAAAAAAGCACGCTACGACCAATTCGGCCACGCGGGAGTTGACCCCAACTACGGCGCAGGTCAGGGCGGTTACGGCGGAGGCTTCGGCGGTATGGACTTCGACCTCGGAGACATTCTCGGAAGTATGTTCGGAGGAAGCGGTTTCGGCGGCTTCGGCGGACGCTCAAATCCCAACGCTCCGCAGAGAGGCTCGGACACGCAGGCAAGCGTTACCATTTCATTTGAAGAGGCGGCAAAGGGCTGTAAGCGCACGGTCGACACGATGAAAATCGATGTCTGCGACGAATGTCACGGAAGCGGTGCGGCACCCGGAACCTCGCCCAAGACCTGCCCCGAATGTCACGGCAAGGGTCAGGTTACTTCACAGCAGAGAACCCCGTTCGGCGTTATCCAAACCCAAAAGGCGTGCTCACGCTGTAACGGTAAGGGAACGGTTATCGACAATCCCTGTAAAAAATGTCACGGAGCAGGCAGGATAAGAAAGCCGTCAACGATTGAAATAAGCATCCCCGCAGGTATCGACGACCGTCAGGTCATCAACGCAAGGGGTCAGGGCAACAAGGGCATAAACGGCGGACCCGCAGGCGACCTCAGAGTTGTTGTAAATGTCCGTCCGCACCCGATTTTCGAGCGTGAGGGCTACAATGTCTGGGTTGAAATGCACATAACATATCCCGAGGCGGCTCTCGGCTGCGAGCTTGAAGTGCCGACGCTTGAGGGCAAGGTTAAATACCATGTTCCCGCAGGAACCCAGTCGAGCGATGTGTTTAAGCTTCGCAACAAGGGTATTCAGACCCTTAACGGCAGAGGCAAGGGCGACGAGCTTGTAAGAGTTATCGTCGATGTTCCGAAAGACCTCAACGAAAAGCAAAAGGAGCTTCTCAAACAGCTTCAGCAGGAGCTTAACGGAAATTCGAGCAGAATATCCGAGGAGAAAAAAGGCTTCTTCGGCAAGAAAAAGAAATAATTCACAAAAATAAAGCAGATGAGAAGGCTGAGTGTTCATAAGGCAGTTTTGCTTCAAAACAACATCTTTTTGCACAATAATGCGTTAAACCCCACAGATATGCGTCAGCATTATCTGCGGGGTTTGCCTTTTCTTGTATCAAAAATATATCATTTTGAAGTGCGTTGCAGTTTCGTAGCTATAAAAATTCTTTTATGCAGAAGTAGGGAAACGAAGCAAGGCTGCCGCCTTGCGAGGCTTTCCGACAAAGGCATAATAAATTTTTATGCGAGAAACCAATACTTCCTTATGAACACTCAGCCAAATAATCTGCTTTTATTTTCGCAAAAAATGTGATAGAATAAGAAAAAATCAAGCAAAAGGAACAACAGTATGTACGGACTTTTAGGCGAAAAATTGGGACACAGCTTCTCCCCGCAAATTCATTCAATGCTCGGGGATTACGAATACCGTCTTTTCGAGGTTAAAAAGAACAAGCTCGAAGAATTTATAAAGCACGGCGATTGGAACGGCATAAATGTTACCATCCCCTATAAAAAGGAGGTTATGCCCTACCTTGACGAAATTTCTGAAAACGCAAAGAAAATCGGAAGCGTCAACACGGTAGTGCGTCGAAGCGACGGCACTCTTTTCGGAGACAACACCGATTACTACGGCTTTTACTACACGGTAAAGCGCAGCGGAATAAATTTCGGCGGCAAAAAGGTTTTGGTACTCGGTACGGGCGGTGCGTCCCTTGCGGTCAAGGCGGTCATTGCGGACCTCGGAGCTCGGGAAACGGTCAGTATTTCACGAAGCGGCGAAAACAACTACCAAAACATTAAAAATCACGCCGACGCCGACATAATCGTGAACACGACCCCCGTCGGAATGTATCCGAAAAACCTTGTTTCGCCTGTAAAGCTTACAGACTTTACACATCTTACGGCAGTATTTGATATAATTTACAATCCTCAGAAAACGAAGCTTGTTTTGGACGCCGAAAAGCTTGATATACCTGCCTTTTCGGGGCTTTCAATGCTTGTTGCACAGGCTAAAAGGGCAAGCGAGATTTTCTTTGACAGAGCGATTGACGACAGCATAACGGAGAAAATTCTCAAAAAGGTCTCAACCGATATGAAAAACATCGTTTTAGTCGGTATGCCGGGTTCAGGCAAGACCTCGGTAGGCACTTTTCTGGCAGAAAAAACGGGCAGAGAGTTCCTTGACACCGATGAGGAGTCGGAGCACATCGGCGGCACGACCCCTGCCGCCGTTATAAAAAAGTACGGCGAAAAGACCTTTCGCAAAATAGAAAACGAGGCTGTCTGCGACCTGTGCAAATTAAGCGGAAAGGTGATCGCAACGGGCGGCGGAGTTGTCACAAACGAGGATAATTTTGACGCTGTGCGCCAAAATTCCGTTGTCGTTTTCATCAACCGTGATATTTCCGTTTTGCCGACGGATAACCGTCCGCTCTCGCAGGCAAATTCGCTTGAGGATATGTACAAATTCCGTCTGCCGCTTTACAGAGAATTCTGCGATTTTGAGGTTGACGGCAACGGCACGGTGGAAGAGGTTGCGACGGAAATACTTGAAAGGATTGACGGCAAAATGAGAAAAATACTTGTAATCAACGGACCCAACATAAATATGCTCGGCATCAGGGAGCCGAAAATTTACGGAAAACAAAACTATAAAACGCTCACGGACAGTATCGGCGAATGGGCAAAGGAGCTCGGCTGTGAGGTCGAGTGCTTCCAATCGAACCACGAGGGTGACATAGTTGACCGTATTCAAAAGGCGTATTTCGACGGCACTTACGGCATTGTCATAAACCCCGCCGCATACACGCACACAAGTGTTGCAATACTTGACGCTCTTAAAGCCGTGGGTCTGCCTGCGGTCGAGATACACATTTCCGACATCAACGAGCGTGAAGCGTTCCGCCATATTTCATACGCGGGTCTTGCCTGCGAGGAGCACTATATCGGCCTCGGCTTCGAGGGATATAAAAAGGGTATGGAATATCTTGTAAACAGGGAATAAAAAAATGAAAAATGCAGAATAAAAAATTAAAAGTGAAAAATTGTGAGTGCTTCGCACGGACTTCAATTTATATCATATCGTAGGGACAGCCCTTGCGGCTGTCCAAAATCCGCAAAAATTGGTAGCGACAGTGAGCCGTCGGGAGGGCGTTTACAACCGAGCAGGCGAGCCGAGCGTGATTTTTGCGGAAAAGGAGAAGTTGCGTAGCGAGTGAGAGACAGCCAAAAGCTGTTGCGAACGATACGGAGCAATCGACGACGCCGTAGGGCAGAGGCTTGCTCCTGCCGTGGAAATTTGCGTGTATATAACAACTTTCGGCTTATATCAAACTCCAAATTGCTTACAAACAAAGGCTCCCTCTGACGGGCAACATATGCGACCGCCGCCGGTGGCGGATAAAGGGAGCATCTGTTGGCGTAGCGGTCGATTTTGTGCGGTGCTCCAAGCCGCATTTACAAAATCGGGCACCGCAAGAGGGCAAGGCTGTCATTTTTCTTCTAAAAAATGACTGAGGGAGAGATAACGAAAATTTGATATAAAATAGCGGCGGGAGCAAGCCCCCGCCCTACCCGATAAGGCAACATGCGACCCGTAGGGGTGACCTGCGGTCGCCCGCCAAATTTCTACAGACATTAAAAGCGGGCGAACACAGTTCGCCCCTACGATATGATATAAATTCCAATCCGTGCGAAGCACCCGAAATTTTTCAGTCTTCATTCTTCATTTTTCACTCGCCAGTAAGGGCGCTGTTAACGGCGGGAGCAAGCCCCCGCCCTACAAGGTGAAATTGCATTTATACCAAAACAAGACCTCTGACAATGTCAGAGGTCTTGTTTTTATAATATTCACCGTATGTTTTATACCGTCTGTTCCTGCTGCGCAGCTTGTTTTTTCAGGCGCTTTTTGGCAGGATGTGTGCATAGAAGCGATGTCAGTATCAGCAAAGCCGTTATCGCAAGGCTTACGGGGTAAACAATCATAATGGTTTTGAAGGTCGGATTTATCGGGAACACCCACCGTATCCAGCAAATCCTCGTTCCGCACACGCCGAGCATTGTCAGCACTGCGGGCACAAACGATATGCCGAATCCTCTCATATATCCCGACATAACCTCGTAAAGCAGGCTCAAAAGATGCGAAATCTGTATCAGCATAAGCCTTATGTAGCCTATTTCGATAACCTCGGGGTCGTTATTGAAAATCGCAAGCAGGTTTTTGCCGAACACAAGCACAAGCACCGCCGCCGTGCCGAGTGTAATTCCGCCCTCGATAAGGCACACGGCAAGCGTTTTTTTACAGCGCTTTATCTCGCCTGCGCCGTAGTTTTGACCGACAAAGGTCGTACACGCCTGACTGAAGGCGTTGAGTATATCATAGGTTATTACCTCAATATTGAACGCCGCACTCGAAGCCGCCATTACAACGGTGCCGAGGCTGTTTATAGCCGACTGAACAACTATGTTCGACACCGAAAAGACCGCACTCTGTACGCCTGCGGGCAAGCCTATCCTCAAAATATGCTTGAGGCTTGACATATCTATACCGAAGTTTTTCGGTTCAACATGAATGACTTGCGTTGTCTTGCGGAGCTTGCAATATAAGATAACCGAGCTTACCGCATTTGAAATAACCGTGGCTATCGCAACGCCGTTTACGGTCATATGCAGTACCGCAACGAAGAAGAGGTTCAGCACCACATTCAAAGCGCCCGAAATCGCAAGTGCGGCAAGGGGCATTTTTGTTTCGCCCACGCTCCTGAATATTGCCGCCTCAAAGTTGTACAAAAGAATTACGGGCATACCGATAAGGTATATCCTCAAATACAGCAGTGCAAGCGGAAAAACATCCTCGGGAACATTGAGCACGCCGAGGAGCGGCACCGCAACAAGCTCGCCGACTATCGCCGTGATAATTCCGCCGATTACCGCCACGGTCATAGAGGTGTGGACCGCCTTTTTGACGGTGGTTTTGTCTCCCCTGCCGACTGCGTGTGCGATTACGACATTTGCGCCGAGCGCAACGCCTATAAACAGGTTTACTATAAGGCTGATTATCGGGCTGTTTGCTCCGACCGCCGCAACCGCCGCCGTGCGCTGGTCGCCCGTAAAGTTACCTACTACCGCTATATCCGAAGCGTTGAAAAGCTGTTCAAGTATTGCCGTTGCCGCCACAGGCAGAACAAACACGGGAACCTTGCCCCATATCGAGCCGTGCAGCATATCAAGCTGTTTCTTATTTTCACTCATTTATCATACTTCCTTTTTTACGCAAATATGATAGCACAAATCCGTTGTATGTCAATCGTGATTTTTATTGAAATTACGGCTGTGTTTACGGCATTATATATACACATTACAATATAAAAAAGCACCCGAAAATTTCCGAGTGCCTTGGTCGAATGTTATGAATTGTTATTTGTCAATCTGAATAAAGCCGACCTTTTTCATCGCCTTTTTAAGAGTTCTTGAAGCGAAATAACTTGCCTTTTCCGCTCCGAGCTTTGCGCAATCGTAAAGGTATGCCTTATCGTTGATAAGCCTTGCATATTCCTCTTTAAGCGGACGAAGCTCTTCAACCACCGCCTCGCCGACAGCCGTCTTGAAGTCGCCGTAGCCCTTGCCGTCAAACTCTTTTTCGATTTCCTCAAAGGTCTTTCCCGTGCAGCAGGAATAAATTCCCATAAGGTTGTTTACGCCGTCCTTACCCTCGCCGTAATAAACCTTTGCCTCGCTGTCGGTAACGGCTGATTTGATTTTCTTCATAATCGCGCTGTCGTCGTCAAGAACGGAAATAAATCCCTTGACATTTGTGTCCGACTTTGACATTTTCTTTGTCGGCTCCTGAAGTGACATAATCTTTGCGCCCGCCTTGCCGATAAACGGCTCGGGAAGCTTAAAGGTGTTGCCGTAAAGTCCGTTAAAGCGCTCCGCAATATCCCTTGTGATTTCAAGGTGCTGTTTCTGGTCAACGCCTATCGGAACAAAATCGGTCTGATAAAGCAGAATATCGGCAGCCATAAGAACGGGATATGCAAACAGTCCGACATTGACATTGTCGGGGTGCTTTTCGCTCTTGTCCTTAAACTGAGTCATTCTCGAAGCCTCGCCGAACTGCGTATAGCAGTCAAGTATCCATGCAAGCTGTGCGTGCTCGGGAACCATACTCTGAATGAACACCGTGTTCTTTTCGGGGTCAAGACCGAGTGCCAACAAAAGAGCGTACATTTCAAGCGTTCTTCTTCTCAAATCGGCGGGCTCGGGGCGAACCGTTATTGAATGGAGGTCGGCAACCGCATAAAGGCAGTCGTAGTCGTCCGCCATTGTTTTCCAATTTTTAAGCGCTCCGAGGTAGTTGCCGAGAGTCGGCGTGCCCGTAGGCTGAATTGCGCTTAAAACTATTTTCTTCTTTTCCTGGTTTTCCATTTTTACATCTCCGATAAATTATTCTTCCGTTTCCTCGGGTTCGGGCTTCGGCAGAATTTCGACCTTAACCTTGCCTATTCTGCGTTCCTCGACATTGAGAACCGTAAACCTGATGTTTTCGTATTCCACAACATCCTGTTTGTCGTCCTCGTCCTTTTCGTCCGACTCCTTGGGAAGATAGCCGAGACGGCTTATGATAAATCCGCCGAGAGTGTCATAGTCTCCCTCGGGGAATTTAATATTGAGTTTTTCCTCAACCTCGTCAATGTCGGTAATACCGTCAACGGTAAAGGTTGTTTCGTTTATCTGTGAAATTTCCTCGTCCTCGTTGTCGTATTCGTCCTGAACATTGCCGACAATGGACTCGATAACATCCTCAAAGGTAACAATACCCGCAGTTCCGCCGTATTCGTCGACTACGACAGCCATCTGAATATGTTTCTCAATCATTTCGTTGAGAAGCTCGCTGCAATGCTTGGTTTCGGGCACATAGTACGCCTCACGCATAAAGTCCTTTATCGACTTTGACTTGGGCAGGCTCGAACCGACATATTTAAGTAAATCCTTAACATAAATGATACCGATGATATTGTCCTGGTCGTCCTCAAAGACGGGAATTCTCGAATGACCGCATTCGATAGCCATTTTTGAGATTTCGCAAAGCGGCTCTTCGGCGTCAACGCAGTCCATATCGGTACGGTGCGTCATAATATCGCCGACATCCATATCGTCGAACTCGAAGATGTTGTTTATCATCTCTTTCTGAACATCCTCGATAACGCCCTTTTCCTGACCGACATCAACCATCATTCTTATTTCTTCCTCTGTAACAACCTCTTCGTCCGCATTGGGGTCAATGCCGAAAATACGGACAACGGCGTTTGTGGAAGCGGAAAGAAGCTTGACAAACGGTTTAGTGATTTTGTTTACGAAAAGGAGCACGGGTACAACCGTAAACGACACCTTTTCGGGCTTCTGCATTGCAATCTTTTTAGGTGCAAGCTCGCCGAGAACAAGTGAAAAATAAGACATAATCACCGTAATAAGCACCGTCGATACAGCGTTGATAACTCCGACCGGAATATAGTTCACAACGGAGGTTGACGCTATTTTTTCGGCAAGCATCACGGCAAAGCTCTGTGATGCGGCGGCACTTGTCAAAAATCCCGCAAGTGTAACGCCGATTTGAATTGTTGATAGGAAATTGCTCGAATTCTCTGTAAGTTTCAATACCTGTTTTGCTTTTTTGTCGCCCTCTTCCGCCATTTTCTCCATCTTGTTGTCATTGAGTGAGATTATGGCAATTTCGCTCATCGCAAAAAAAGCGTTGAGCAGGATAAGCACGAACAGCAAAACAATTTTCAGTATAATGCCCGCAGGGTCCGAATCCATAAAATAATACTCTCCTTATTAAATAATAAAATATATTTTATTATTGTATATTAAAACCGCCGTATAGTCAAGTATAACGCAACAATTATCTTACCGCCGCGGAAATGTTGAGCAGCCGCTCGTATTTGTACTGCGGAGCGTCATTTTCGACCAGCTTGTTAAGCTCGGGAACCAAGTCCTTGTTTATTATGTATTTTTTGATTTCAAAGTCCTCTCTGATGTCTTTTGTAAGGTACTTTGAATCGATGAGGTTAAAGCCGTCCAAAAGCAGGAAAACTCCCTGTTGAAATTTCATAAGGTCGTTGGTGGGAATGTCTATTAGCTTTGCACTCGGGGAAAGCGACAGCGCACTCTCCTCATAGCGTTTGAATTCGCTTGCTATATCCCTGTTTTTAAGCTCGTCTATTATCTCTGCGGGGCTCTTGATTTCAAAAGATTTTCTCGTTTGGGCACGCTTTTTCAGATGTGCCGAAAACTCAATGTTTATAACATTTACATTATAGCCTTCAAGCCATTCGTTTGCCTGTTCGATGTCCGAAGAGCTGTTCTTGCCCGAGGCGTCCCTTACCGTGTAAATTATAAAATCCTCGTCCGCCGTGCTCCTGCCCTTTATCGCAAAAGAAAGCGAAACATAAAGGCTTTTTGTAAAGTCGAGGAACGGGCTCAAATCAAGATAGTGCTGTGCGAGAGCGGTCATATTGTACATTTTATATGCGTCCGTATCGCCGTAAAGCAGTTTGTAAACCTCGTAGAACCGTTCCTTTGCGACATACATATCGAAAAGCGAGCGGCCGTTGATATTCAAGGTTTTTTCGACCTCAAGCTCCTTGAGCTCAGCCGCCTTTTGCCGCAGCAGCGTGGGTATGAGTCTGCGCTCAAAGGCGTTTATCCTCTCGCCCCGATAAAAGACCTCGTTCCCCTGCAAAAACGGAACATACAGCTCCGTTTTGAAGTCGTCAAGGGTATTTATTTTAATTTCCGACACGCCGAAATTTATGTCGAGCGCGTCTTCGAGCCTCTCAATAAACTGAGAGCGCAGCGAGTCTTCTTTAAGCATAATTTTTACCTTATCCGATTTATGATTTGCATAATATTGTACCACATTGCACGCCGTTATTCAAATATATGATTTAAGGGCGATTTTGAGCGCAATTTTTTGTCAATTTTTCAAGAATTTCTTGTTTACATACTATTATAAAAGTGATAAAATATTTTTGTATGCGAATACAGTTAATAATTACCGTGTGCTCTTAAAGTACGGCGCTTTTTTGCGTTGCCTTTATAAGCCCTCGGTACACCCTTTTAAGGAGGAAATAAAAATGGCAGAAACCAAGGCTACCGTTGTCAGGTCTTCAAAGACTATGGACGGTAATACCGCAGCTGCTCACGTGTCTTATGCGTTCACGGAAGTAGCGGGTATTTATCCTATCACTCCCTCAAGCCCCATGGCAGACTATGTTGACCAGTGGTCGGCACAGGGACAGAAAAACATTTTCGGAACAACTGTCAAGGTTGCGGAAATGCAGTCGGAGGCAGGCGCTTCCGGTACGGTTCACGGCTCACTTGCAGCAGGCGCTCTCACAACCACATACACAGCGTCTCAGGGCCTTCTTCTTATGATTCCGAACATGTACAAAATCGCAGGCGAATTGCTTCCCGCAGTTTTCCATGTATCGGCTCGTTGCGTAGCTTCCCATGCGCTTAACATTTTCGGCGACCATTCGGATGTTTACGCTTGCCGTCAGACAGGCTTTGCAATGCTTGCAGAGACCAACTGTCAGGAGGTTATGGACCTTGCCGCTGTTGCTCATCTTTCGGCAATCAAGGGCAGAGTTCCGTTCATCAACTTCTTTGACGGATTCCGTACTTCTCACGAAATTCAGAAAATCAAGGTCTGGGATTACAAGGACCTTAAAGAAATGTGCGATATGGACGCAGTAGAAGCGTTCCGTAAGCGTGCTCTTAACCCCGAGAGGCCCGTTATGAGAGGCTCTCACGAAAACGGCGATATATTCTTCCAGCACAGAGAGGCTTGCAACAGCTATTATGAGGCTGTTCCGGGCATTGTTGAGGAATATATGAACAAGGTAAACGCAAAGCTCGGCACAGATTACAAGCTCTTCAACTACTACGGCGCACCCGACGCCGAGAGAGTTATCGTTGCCATGGGCTCTGTCTGCGATGTTGCGGAAGAAGTTATCGACTATCTTCTTGCAAAGGGCGAAAAGGTCGGTATCGTAAAGGTTCGTCTTTACAGACCTTTCTCAACAAAGGCTTTTGTTGACGCTATCCCCGCAACGGCTAAAAAGATTGCCGTTCTTGACAGAACCAAGGAGCCCGGTTCGATCGGCGAGCCCCTTTTCCTCGATGTTATCGCAGCTCTCAACGAGCAGGGCAGAGACGGCATTAAGGTTTGCGGCGGCAGATACGGTCTCGGTTCCAAGGACACGCCCCCCTCAAGCATTTTCGCAGTATATGAACACCTCAATGCCGAAACTCCCTCAAGAGCATTCACAATCGGCATCAACGATGATGTTACTCATCTTTCACTTGAGGAGAAACCCGCTCCCATCACCGCTCCCGAGGGCACAATCGAGTGCAAGTTCTGGGGTCTCGGCGGCGACGGTACAGTCGGTGCAAACAAAGACTCAATCAAGATTATCGGCGACCACACCGATAAATATGTTCAGGCATACTTCCAGTATGACTCAAAGAAGACGGGCGGTATCACAATCTCCCACCTTCGTTTCGGCGACAAGCCCATAAAGAGCTCATACTACATAAACAAGGCTGACTTCGTTGCGTGCCACAACCCGTCTTACATCGAAAAGGGCTACAAGATGGTTCAGGATGTTAAGCCCGGCGGCGTATTCCTTATCAACTGCCAGTGGGACGAAGCAGAGCTTGCCGAAAAGCTCAACGCAGAGACAAAGCGTTACATTGCAAAGAACAACATCAAGCTTTACACCGTAAACGCTATCGACCTCGCACAGAAGATAGGCCTCGGCAAGAGAACAAATACGGTTCTTCAGTCGGCATTCTTCTCACTTTCAAAGGTTCTTCCCGAGGAAGAGGCTATCGGCTATATGAAGGAAAAAGCTCAGAAGTTCATGAAGAAGGGTAAAGAAATCGTTGAAATGAACGAAAAGGCTATTGACGCAGGCGCAACAGCTTATGTTCAGGTAAATGTACCCGCAGAGTGGGCTGACGCTGTTGACAACACAGAGGTTGTTAAGAGCGAGGGCAAGGAGAAGCTCGTTAAGATGGTTGACACCATCATGAAGCCCGTCGGCAAGATGGACGGCGACTCTCTCCCCGTTTCCGCATTTACCGATTATGTTGACGGTACATTCCAGCAGGGCGCTTCCGCTTACGAAAAGCGCGGCGTTGCGGTTATGGTACCCGAGTGGGACGGCACAACCTGTGCTCAGTGTAACAAGTGCGCATATGTTTGTCCCCACGCTACAATCCGTCCTTATGCTCTTGACGAGGCAGAGGCTGCAAACGCTCCCGCTTGCGCAACTCTCGTTGACAAGAAAGGTAAGGGCAAGGGCGTTTATAAATACACCATGGCAGTATCTCCGCTCGACTGTATGGGCTGCGGCGTCTGCATAGGCGTATGTCCGACAAATTCACTTAAAATGGTTTCAAGAGAGTCTCAGGACGAAAAACAGGCTGCATTTGACTATATGGTAGCAAATGTTTCCGTTAAGGAAGACCTTGCAAACAACACCGTTATGGGCAGCCAGTTCAAGACTCCGCTTCTTGAATTCTCAGGTTCTTGCGCAGGATGTGCCGAAACATCTTATGCAAGACTTATCACACAGCTCTTCGGCGACAGAATGTACATTTCAAACGCAACAGGCTGTTCGTCAATTTGGGGCGGTCCTGCAGCTACATCACCCTACACCGTAAACAAGGCAGGTCACGGACCCGCTTGGGCTAACTCCCTCTTTGAGGATAACGCAGAGCACGGCTACGGTATGTATCTCGGTCAGAACGCTATCCGCAACCGTCTTATCGAAAAGGTACAGCAGATTGCAGCTTCCGAGCAGGCTTCCGAGGAAGTAAAGGCCGCTTGCAACGAATATCTCGACACCGTAAACGACAGCGCTGCCAACGCAGCTGCTACGGACAAGCTCGTTGCGGCTCTTGAGACAATCGACAGCAGCAAGTGCGAAGCAACAAAGGATATTCTCGAAAACAAGGAATATCTCTCCAAGAAGTCCGTATGGATATTCGGCGGCGACGGCTGGGCATATGATATCGGTTTCGGCGGCGTTGACCATGTTCTCGCTTCGGGCGAAGATGTAAACATTATGGTATTCGATACCGAGGTTTACTCGAACACGGGCGGACAGGCTTCCAAGGCTTCCAACATCGGTCAGGTTGCACAGTTCGCTGCGGCAGGTAAGGCAGTTGCCAAGAAGAGCCTTGCAGAGATTGCAATGAGCTACGGCTATGTATATGTTGCACAGATTGCTATGGGCGCAGACCAGAACCAGACAATCAAGGCTCTTACGGAAGCGGAAGCTTACCACGGTCCGTCAATCGTTATTGCATACGCTCCCTGCGAAATGCACTCGATTAAGGGCGGTATGACAAACTGTCAGGCTGAAATGAAGAAGGCTGTTGACTGCGGTTACTGGAATATGTTCCGTTACAACCCCGCACTCAAGGCAGAGGGCAAGAACCCCTTCACAATCGACTCCAAGGAGGGCGCAACAAGCTACCGCGACTTCATCATGAACGAAGCTCGTTATTCATCGCTTACACGCTCATTCCCCGAAAGAGCAGAACAGCTCTTCACAAAGGCTGAGGAGAACGCTAAGGCAAGATATGACCATCTTCTTCGCCTTAAAGACCTCTACGCTCCCAAAGAAGACTGATTGACACAAGTCAATAAATAACAAATCCCTACCAAGGAAAAATCTTTGGTAGGGATTTTCTTATATGTCGCTCTTTGTGTTATTACATTTTTTGCAAAGCATTTGTAAATTATCCGGCGTTGTATGCCCTCCTTGCGACCACGCAATTATATGGTCGCCCTCCATCTCGCCGATTTCAAAGTGCTTGCGGCATTTAACGCAGATACCGTTTTGTTTTATGTATTGAGCCTGTTTTTGTTTATCGGTAAAAGACCGTATATTAAGCTTGCGTTCATCTCCCGTGAGGACATAATTGAATATTCCCGTTTTATTCGTTACATCATCGTCAATCATTAAGTCTTTAATTCTTTTATCTAAAGAGTTTGTATCAATTACTTTATCCTTGAACCTGTCATACAATTCGCCCCAATTCACCGAAGTCATTTGCTTATACTTAGTAACAAAGGTCATTGATACCCAATCAATAACACTTCTGTAATACTGCTTTAATTCGTTAGCGTTTGGGTCGTGTTGGTGTTTTGCCATATAGTTTTCAATTTCCCCGTCGCTTATCCACTTCAGTGCAAGTTCAAGCAAAGCCTGTCTGTTCGCCTCGCCCTTAACATAGCCGTCGCCGATTTTAGCCGCTATACACCCGTTTTTTGAAAAATATCTTTTTGCGTCCGTCAACCATTCGCCGGTATAAACGGCATTTCTCATTTCTTGGTCGGTTAATTTCAATCCGGCTATATTTATGACCTTAAACCAATCCAATATTTCGCTTTCAGTACCCTCGCACTGATAAACCAAAAGCTTGTAATCCAAAAACTCCTGTCTCTTATCACTTGTCAAGTTCCAAAATCCCTTTTGTTCAAAAGAAAAATCCCCGTCGACATAACTGCAAATTGACAGTGTTCTCTGCTGTCCGTCAAGCATCTCAAATGTTCCGTCAGACTTTTTTACCCAATACATAACATTCAACGGGAATCCATGAAAAACAGAGTTGATAACAGCCTTTTGCTCCCTTTCTCCATATACAAATTCCCTTTGATACTTTGGGCGAATGTTAAGTTTGCCGCCGTAGCCGTAAACGCCCTCGTCCTGATTGTTCTCGTAACCGTCCACCAAATCACGAATTTGTATTTCTTTTAATTCTATATTCATACTTTCCTCCTTATAATTACTCGTGCATATTTAGGTGTTCCGTTTATTTTAGTTAGATATGTACCTTTAGTTTCCGGTGTCGGTCCGGTTAACATACTATATCTTCCAATGCCGTCAATAATTTCAAACTGTTCGGGATTATACTTATCCAAAAAAGTTATCGGCACACCCATAGGTTCATAATAATCTTCAGGAATGTCTGCTGTCTTATCAATATTTATTGCATCATAATTATCGTATTTTGGATAGTCTTTAGAATTGTATTTCTTATACAGTTCCAAATCTTCATGTCGCTCTTTATAATCAAGATTAGTAAACCACCGAACACCTTTCACTCTAATAAACTTATTACCTTTTTCGTCAACTCTACTCCCCGCCGCATTTAACGGATAATTGTTCGGCACACGAAATTCCCTATCTCCCGAATGTATAGAGGCACCCAACCAAAGTTTTTTATGTTTTATCAATGTAAAAATTTCTTTATATGAAATTGCATTAACATTTCCTATTATTAAATATTTCTTTTTATATTCCTCAAGCAAATTTACATATTCTCTAAACAATGAAAAGGGCGGATTTGTAACAACCATGTCGACTTCTTGTAAAATATCTACGCACTCTTTGCTTCTGAAATCTCCGTTTTCCTTTAACATAGTAAGAACATTTTTCTTATTCTTAATCAAATATTCTACATCAGATAAATCGACTGTCCCGTCTCCGTTGTAATCGTCAACTTCTGTTATTTCAATTTTATATGCCTTTTTATCCTCTTTATTGTCAACCGTTCCGACATCAAAAAGGCTAATCTGTTCACTTTGTATAGGCGACCCGTCATAGCAGGTTGCAATAAGCTTTTTCAGTCCCAACCAATTAAAATTCAATGCGAAGTATTTGAAAAAATTACTTTCAAATGGGTCATCGCAGTTGCAAAACACCGTTTTCCCTCTGAATTGTTTTTTATAATACTTTAATTCACATTCAATATCATACAGTTGAGTATAAAACTCATCCTTTTTTGCTTTATTGGCATTTCGCAAATCTCCGTTACCTGCCATAGCGCACCCCACCCATTATAATAACAATGTTTCTTCGATTATACTATTTTAATTAGTATAAATCAAGAATAATAGGTAATTTAGTTAGTAATATTAGTAATTAAATTAGTGTATCCTATTATAGTGAGGTGTAATATGAACGCAGAATTTATACAAAACAGAATTTCAATGCTCTTAAAAGAGAGAAATATGTCTGAATATGAGTTGAGTATGAACTTAGCCAAGAGCAAGGGATATATTCAATCCATCACATCCGGCAGAGCATTGCCGTCTATGCAATTATTTTTGAATATTTGCGACAGCTTCAATATTACCCCCGCCAAATTTTTTGACGAAGATAAAACAGCCTCTTTGGAATATTTGGAATTGTGCAATAATATAAAAGACTTGTCCTCTGCCGACATCAAAATGCTGAATGATTTTGCCAAAAGGCTAAAAGGTTCCGATTGATTTAATTCAACAAACAATAGAAAACCTGTCGAAGAAAATCCTCTTCGGCAGGTTTTTTGTTGACATTTTTTGGAAATGCTAATATTATAGCATTATAAGGAGGGTGTTTATGGCAGAAATAATTATTTACTCCATAGCGGTTTTATTGGAATTTGTGTTTGTTCCCCTGTTTTTGAAATACTCGTGGCCGCAAAGGACTTTCAAATCCTTGCAGATGAAAATGGTTTGCTCGGCGCTGTTCATAATCTGCGCGGTGTGCTGTATCAGCTATTCGGGCAATCATTCAATGTATATGAAGCTGTTGTTGAGCGGCTTGATATTCGGCGTGTTGGGCGACCTTTTAATCCACTTAATTGCGCCCGTTTTTGTAAACATACTCGGCGGCGTGTCGTTTTTCTTCGGACATGTCCTGTTCATTATCGCATTTTCGCAGGCAAGCCCCGATTTCAATGTGTTCAGCGTGCAGACATTCATAATAGTCGCGATAATACTTATACCTGCGTGCATATTCGCAAAATTGAGGAAATTAAAGCTCGGCAAGCTGGCGTTCCCCGTTTTCCTGTATGCGGCGGCGATAACCCTTATGCTCGTTACCGCCCTGCGGCTCGGCATACATCTTTGCTCGCAGCCGTCGGCTAATGTACCCGCGATAGTTATCACGCTGATGATCGGCGCACTGTGCTTTGTTCTTTCCGACTCGTCGCTTGCGGTGTTTATGTTCGGCGGAGAGAATAAAAGCAAGCCGCTTAAAATCTTCTATATCGTAACCTACTATCTCGCACAGGTTCTCCTTGCGACAAGCCTTTTGTTCATTAAATAATGGTATGAAAAAGAAAATTACGGTAATTCTTGTTTCGGCGGTCATTGTTATCGCAATCGTTTCGGTTGTTTTGTCACTTCCGAAAAAGCCTTATAAAGACCTGACTGCGGACAGCATTGTTTCCGCCCGTGTAACATTTAAGCCCGACGGAACCGAGGTTCCGATAACCGACACAGATGCCTTTGCACAGGTTATTTCGTCGCTTGAAACGCACGGAAAATATCGGGAATACGGCAATCTTAGCGGTCAAATTGTGACATTTGAAGCGCAGCTTACGGACGGAGAATCAATTTCCGTGTCCGTGCTTTCGCCCTATGTGTCAATCAACGGCACGGGGTATAAGGTGTCGGACGGTCAGTGCGAGGAGCTTTCGGAGTACGCCTGCTCGTTGGTGGGGAATTAAATTGTATTTTGATAAATAAGGCAAATACCGGCTCCCTCTGACGGGAAATTCAGTTGCACACCCGTAGGGACAGCCCTTGCGGCTGTCCGATATAGGCTCCCTTGTGTAAAGGGAGCTGTCGTCATTTATGACGACTGAGGGATTGTTATAAAATCATATAAAAACAATCTTACAATCCCTCCGAGTTGCCTCACGGCAACCCACCTCCCTTTACACAAGGGAGGCTTAGTCCTGTCCGCATTTCATATCAAATTTGGTTAGTGCTTCCGCCCCCTCGGAGATGGGGCGGAATTTCTCGGGTAATTGCATACAAAAAAGCGTATCTTCCGATACGCTTTTATTTTTTTATATTCAATTACAGCACATATTCCTCAACCGCTCTTGCAAGGCCGTCGTCCGCATTGGTTGCGGCTTGGTAATTTGTGATTTTCTTTATCTCGTCAATCGCATTGCCCATTGCAAAGGAATATTTTGCAAATTTCAGCATTTCGTAATCGTTCATTGCGTCGCCGAACGCCATAACCTCGTCTGCGGTAACGCCGATTTCTTTACAGAAGCCGTCAAGCGCCGTGCCCTTGTTGACATTCGGTGCGGTTACCTCGATTTCATCGGGAAGTGAAGAAGTGATATAGAGATTTCTCTTTTCAAATTCCGAAACGAAATACTTTTTGTATTCGTCGTTCACATTGTACAGCGCGATTATCTCCGCACACTCGCCTCGCAGTTCTTCGGAAAGCTTGTCCGCCGCAACGGAAAGCCGTGTAAACTCGTCAAGAAATTCCTGCGGAAGCCCGTGATTTATATAATAACCCATCTTATCGTTCTGCAAGAATATTTTGCCGTCAACAAAGAGATTGTAATAAATCGGAAAAGCGTCGAGCATATTGAGGATTTCCTCGGTGTGCTGTGCCGAAATGCAGTTTTTGTATATATCCCTTTTTGCGTTTCGGTCAAACACGGCGGCGCCGTTTGAGTAAATCACATAATCCGCAAACGGTATTTGCGAGGTTACATTGTCCGTAAAAGTAAGGGTTCTGCCCGTTGCGATTGCAACCTTGACGCCCTTGTCGTGAGCCGCTTTGAGAGCCGCCTTTGTATGCTCGGTTACAGTCTGATGGTCGGGCGCCATAAGCGTACCGTCAAGGTCGGTTACTATGAGTTTTATTGCCATTTTATTCTCCGATTATAATTTTAAGCCGAAATAATTTTTTGCGTTGTTAAAGGAAATATCCTCAACGACCTGCGATAAGAACTTTATGTCCTCGGGATATTTGCCCTCTTCCACCCAGTCGCCGATAAGCTCGCAGAGTATTCTTCTGAAATATTCGTGTCTGGGATAGGACAAAAAGCTTCTTGAGTCGGTTATCATTCCGACAAACTTTGAAAGCACGCCGAGGTTTGCAAGGTCTGTCATCTGACGGCGCATACCGTCGTGATTGTCGTTGAACCACCAAGCCGAGCCAAACTGAATTTTTGAAGCCGCTTCGTCGGTCTGGAAGTTGCCGAGCATTGTGCCCAGCACGACATTATCCTTGGGATTGAGCGTAAAGAGAACGGTTTTCGGAAGCTTACCGAGCTTTGCGAGAGAGTCGAGGAAGCGTGAAAGTCCGACCGCTATTTCCCTGTCGTCAACCGAGTCGAAGCCTGTATCGGCACCGAGCTTTTGGAACATTTTTGTGTTGTTGTTACGGAGTGCGCCGATATGCAGCTCCATTACCCAGCCTTTTTCGGCATAATTTTCGCCGAGGAAGCCGAGAAGCGCCGATTTATACTTGTCAAGCTCAAGGTCGGAAAGCGGTTTTCCGTCAACGCCTTTTTTGAATATCTGCTCAAGCTCACGGGAGTTTGACGCCGCATACGGAACATAGTTGAGCGCATGGTCGGAAGCACGGCAGCCCATTTTGTCAAAGAATTCAATTCTTTCGGCAAGGACCGTTTTAAGCTCCGCAAAAGATGTGATTTCCCTGCCCGCCGTTTTTTCCATTGCCGCAAGCCACGGAATGAAATCCGCCTTTTCAATGCCGAGCGCCTTGTCGGGACGGAATGCGGGCAATATCTTGCACTTGAACGACTTGTCCTTTTTAAGCTTTTCATGATATTCAAGCGTGTCAGCAGGGTCGTCGGTCGTGCAGACGCAGGCAACATTTGATTTTTCAATCAGTTCACGGGGAGTAAAACCGCCCGCCTTGATTTTTTCGTTGCATCTTCTCCAAATGTCCTCCGCAGTAGCGGGCGAGAGCGTTTCGTAAATGCCGAAATAGCGCTGCAATTCAAGATGAGTCCAGTGATAAAGCGGATTGCCGATAAGATACGGCATAACCTCCGCCCATTTCATAAACTTGTCGTGTCCCGACTTTCTGCCGGTTATATATTCCTCGGATATACCGTAGGAACGCATTGCACGCCATTTATAGTGGTCACCGCCGAGCCAAAGCTCCGCAATGTCCTTGGGCGTGTTGTTCTCGTAAATCTCTTTCGGGGAAAGGTGGCAGTGCCAGTCGAAAATCGGTGTTTTTTCCGCACCCTTTTTATATATTTCCTTTGCTGTTTTTGTGGTAAGCAAGAAATCCTTGTCCATAAATTTTTTCATTTTTCTTTCCCCTTTGCATTATAATTTCTACAAGATATTTTATCACAGTTGAATAAAAGTGTAAACAATAAATGCCGTGGAAAATCGCCACGGCATTAAAGGTATTTTTGTATATTATTTATTAAGCTCTTTTACTCTTTTCACCTGCATAAGGACATTTGCGCTTGCGGGTCCGCCGAGAGAGGTTCTGCCGTTTACGCACTTGTCAAGGTTTATTGCGTCATACACGCCCTCGTCAAAGTCCTCGCAGATGTTTTTATACTCTTCAAGCGGAAGCGTTTCAAGGGTAAGACCTTTCTTTATGCAAAGCGCAACAAGCTCGCCCGTAGCCTTGTATGCGTCCCTGAACGGTATGCCCTTTGAAACAAGATAATCGGCACAGTCCGTAGCGTTGATAAAGCCGCCTGCCGCCGCTTTCCTCATATTCTCCGGTATGGCGGTCATGGTGTCAAGCATCGGGATAAAGGTTGTAAGGCACATTTTAACGGTGTCAAATGCGTCAAAGATTGCCTCCTTGTCCTCCTGCATATCCTTATTATATGCAAGCGGCAAGCCTTTCATCATTGTAAGAAGCGTCATAAGGTCGCCGAACACCCTGCCCGACTTACCCCTGATAAGCTCCGTTATGTCGGGGTTCTTTTTCTGCGGCATAATCGACGAGCCTGTCGAAAAGGCGTCGTCAAGCTCAACAAACTTGAACTCCCACGAGCACCAAAGAATTATCTCCTCGGAAAATCTCGAAAGATGAACCATAAGTATCGAAAGCGCAGACGCAAGCTCCATACAGAAATCCCTGTCGGAAACGCCGTCAAGCGAATTTTGCATTGCCCCGTCAAAACCGAGAGCCTTTGCGGTCATTTCACGGTCTGTGTTGTAGGTCGTGCCCGCAAGAGCGCACGAGCCGAGCGGAGAATAATTCATTCTCGCCTTTGCGTCGGAAAGCCTTTGCTTATCACGCAGAAGCATTTCCGCATAAGCCATAAGATGATGTCCGAAAGTTATCGGCTGCGCCCTCTGCATATGCGTATATCCGGGCATAACCGCATCGCTGTACTGCTCCGCCTTTTTCAAAAGCACATCGATAAGCTCGGTAATAAGCGAGTAAACGCTGTCGCACTCGTTGCGCAGATAAAGCCTTATGTCAAGAGCCACCTGGTCGTTACGGCTTCTTGCGGTGTGAAGTCTCTTTCCCGCCTGACCGATACGCTGCGTCAATTCCCCCTCGATAAAGGTGTGAATATCCTCCGCATTGGGGTCGATAAGAAGCTCGCCCGACTCAATTTCGGATTTTATCCGATTCAATCCCGTAACGATTTTTTCCAAATCCTCACAGGAAATAATCGACTGCGCCGCAAGCATTGTTGCGTGTGCGATACTTCCGTCAATATCCTCTTTATACATACGGCTGTCAAAGGAAATCGACGAATTGAAATCGTTTGTCTTTTTATCGACTTCTTTTGAAAAGCGTCCTGCCCAAAGTTTCAAAAAATCACCATAGCCTTTCAGGCAACAAATATTTTATTAAAAATCACCGTTTTAACCTGCGTTGCCTGAACAGGCGTGATGGTGATTTCTGCCATCTCAAAATTTTGCCAAAGGCAAATTTTGAGGGCAATATAATTATGACAGCGTGATTTTTCACGCTGTTTTCCTGTAATATACATATTGCGACAGAGAGTATTAACCCTCTGCCGCTTGAAATATTTTGTGTTTAATTATTTGTTTTCACGCTTAGCGTCAAGCAAAGCCTTGACCTTTATCGGGAGACCGAAGAGGTTGATAAAGCCTGCCGAGTCCTTCTGGTCGTAAGCGCCGCCGTCGTCGCCGAACGAAGCAACATTCTCGTCGTAAAGTGTGTAGGGAGAGGTAACGCCCGCGTTGATTACATTGCCCTTGTAGAGCTTGAGCTTAACATCGCCCGTAACCGTTTCCTGTGTCTTGTCAACAAAAGCCGAAAGAGCTTCACGCAAAGGTGTGAACCACTTGCCGTTATATACAAGCTCGCCGAATTCCTTGGCAACAAGAGCTTTGTAGTGAGCGGTATCACGGTCAAGAGTAATCATTTCAAGGAGCTCGTGAGCCTTGTAAAGGATAGTTCCGCCGGGAGTTTCATATACGCCCCTCGACTTCATACCTACAAGACGGTTCTCAACAATATCAAGAAGTCCTATACCGTTTGCACCGCCGATTTCATTGAGCTTTTCAACGATTTCGAGCGCGCCCATATCCTTGCCGTCGATTGCGGTCGGAACGCCCTTTTCAAAGTGGATTGTAACATATGTGGGGACATCGGGAGCTTTTTCGGGCGATACGCCGAGCTCAAGGAAGCCGTCCTTGTTGTAAAGCGGCTCGTTTGCCGGGTCCTCAAGGTCAAGTCCCTCGTGAGAGAGATGCCATACATTCTTATCCTTTGAATAGTTTGTTTCACGGTTGATTTTAAGCGGAATGTTGTGAGCCTCGGCATAGTCGATTTCCTCGTCACGGGACTTTATGTTCCACTCACGCCAGGGAGCGATAATCTCCATCTCGGGAGCAAGAGCCTTCAGCGAAAGCTCGAAACGAACCTGGTCGTTGCCCTTACCGGTACAGCCGTGGCAGATTGCGTCAGCGCCCTCTTTCTTGGCAATTTCAGCAAGTCCTTTTGCGATGCAGGGACGAGCATGCGAGGTGCCGAGAAGATATTCCTCATATTCTGCGCCCGCTTTAAGGCAGGGCCAAATGTAATTTTCAATATAATCCTTTTTCAAATCGAGCACATAGAGCTTTGAAGCGCCTGTTTTAAGAGCCTTTTCCTCAAGTCCGTCAAGCTCCGTTCCCTGGCCGACATCTCCGGAAACAGCGATAACCTCACAGTTATTGTAATTTTCCTTGAGCCACGGGATAATGATTGATGTATCAAGTCCGCCCGAATAGGCAAGAACCACTTTTTTAATATCCTTCTTGTTCATTTCAGTTACCTCCGAATGAAGTTTTCTTTTCTTTACATAGAGATTATACACCGTTTCGGCATAAAATCAAGTGTTTTTTGCATTTTATTCATAAAAAATGCATATTTGTGTATATCGATAGAATAAATATGCAGATTTTGACCGTTTTTATGCATATTTTCCTTGCAGAATCAAATCAAACAAATTAACTGTAAAATTAAACCCGCTTTAGTCATTTCGACAAATTACTGTGATTTTCTCCGTAATTATAGTAAAGTTTCAACCGCACAACTTGTGCACTATCCACAAAGTTTTGTTATCTTTCAAAATTGTATTGATATTTACAAATATTTCCTTTATAGTTGTATCAGGATAAAAAATATTTTGTGAAAGAAAGAGTGTGTCCGATGTACAGCTCAATTTATTAAAAAACATATTAAATGCTTAAAGGAAAAAAGAAATGAAAAAAAGAATTGCGATCACTGTTTTTGCAGTGTTCATACTGATTGCGGGAATTTCTGCGGGAATACACTTCGGCAGGCAGTATAACGGCAAGGATATTTCGGTCTATGTCTCTGCTCCGTCATCGGTTGCGGACGGCTCGAGCTACATTTACGGCATTATGTTCGGCGGAATGCCCGACAATCTCTCAAAGAAAAAGCAAGCTGAGCTTGACGGTGTAATTCACGACCTCGACAGCTTCTATGACTCTTTCAGAAGCGAACAGGAAAAGCCGTATTATGTCGAAGCATTGTACGAAAACACCGACGACGGTAAAACTCTGATAACCTTTAAGGGGCAAATTACCGACAGCGATTCGGGAGAGCTTAAAGACTTTGAAAAGGTTTTTTCTTACGATTTTATAATAACCGAAAATATAGGCTCGAATACAAAGCGTGATTCTCTTAAATATTTCAAATAAGTTCTTAGGAGGGTGTGCAATAATGAATAAGAAAAAGAAAATATTGACTGCCGTTATTTCCGTATGCTTTATTTTTGTTGCAATATTTGTTATTGACCTTTTGATTCCGGCAAAGTGGGAAACAAAAGAAATAACGGCTGTTTCAAGGGCTGCGGACAACGGCGGACTTGAATATTTCCCGGCATACAGTTATTATAAAAATCCCAAGCTTACCGATATTATAAACAGAGCTCAATATCACGATATAATGAAAATGAATACAGAGCTTTCCGAAATTTCCGCAGAATTTCTTCACACTGTCGGAGTTGATAAGCCGATTTCATTTAATATTATTTCAAAGGACAGGACATTTTGAATACACTATATCCGATGACACCGGTCATACCGCATGGTTAGTCAGTGTAAATGACGGTTATTTGAAAAGCCATTCGGTATCCGTAGAGAAAGATTATACTGCGTGAAAAATCAAAAGGGGTATCTTATGAAAAAGAAGAAAACCGCATTGATTTTATGTGCCGTTGCGGTTCAGGCGGTTCTGCTCGTGTTCTGGGCTATGCTCGCCGTTGAAACCGTTTGTCCGATATACAGGCTTTCCGAGTCAACCGCAATCGTAGGAAGCGGCGTTACCGTAAATGCACCCGTCAGAGTTGAAACGGTTATGACCTGTTCCGCAAAAAAGGCGAACAATCAAAATTTCACCAAGGCAAACACGCCAATTCTCACTTCGTTCGTCAACAGTTACAATCTCACAAAAGCACCCGATTACACCGTTCTTGAAAAGAGCAAGAATTCATATGTCTATGAGCTTTCGTCAAGTGAGACGGGCGAAAAGTGGACCGTAACCTGCACGATAGGCGAAGAAAACGCATTTGACATTTCCGTTTCGGGGGGTGCAAAGAGATGAAAAAGGCCATAATCACACTCACGGCAATTTTTGCCCTGCAAATTATTCTTTTATGCTGTCTCGGAGCGCCTGCAAAGGAAATTGTTAAATGGTCGCAAAATGAGTACGGCGATTATAGCGATTATGTGATAAGCTCCTGCCGTTACGGTGACCGTTCATTGTTGGAAATAAACAATGCCATTGACAATTACACGGAGTCTCAAAAAGAAAAATATACAGAAAGCACGGACGGCTACGAGATGATTCGTGTTACGGCAACAAGGGTTATTAAAGACGACGCCGACACCGCAATCATAGAATACAATACCGAGCGTTACACTTACAAATCGGAGGAAAGCGGCAAAATTATCGGCTACTCGCTTCTTGAGACTGCTCGGCTGACAATTGACGGCACGGGAAACGAATTAAAGCTCGACTTCTCCCCCGTTGAGAAAACAGACTGTGCCGCTCACGAATTTTTATTGACAAAGTAAACATCTTCTCCCCTTTGGCGGTGCGTCGGAAACGGCGTGCCGCTTTATTTCGGGCAAAAAAATACGGCGTTCAAACCGAACGCCGTAAAATTTGATTTAATAAATCAGTCAGCTGTGTAGGGAAGAAGAGCGATAGCTCTTGCTCTCTTGATAGCTGTTGTGAGTTCTCTCTGATGATAAGCGCATGTGCCTGTTACTCTTCTGGGGAGAATCTTTGCTCTCTCTGAAGTGAAACGACGGAGCTTTGCTGCGTCTTTGTAATCAATCTTATCAACCTTTTCTACACAGAAAGCACAAACTTTTTTGCGTTTTCTGTTCATGGGACGAGAATTTTTATTTTCAGCCATTGTTATATCCTCCTGTAAAATTCAATTAAACCGATGTTCAGAACGGAAGTCCGTCATCATCGTCTGCCGCCGAACCGAAGCCGAAATCGTCCTCCGCAGCTGTGGGAGTCGAGAAGTTTGCGGTGTTGCCTGCCTGATATGACGGAGCGTTTGCAGCCGGAGCCTCAAAGCGGTTCTGACCTGCGTCCGATGACTTTGAGCCACAGAACGAAACATTGTCCGCAACAATTTCAACAGCGGTTCTCTTAGCGCCCGTCTTATCCTCATAAGAACGGGTCTGGATTGAGCCTTGTACGGCTATCATTGAGCCTTTGTGGAAATAACGAGTTACAAAATCAGCGGTCTGACGCCATGCAACAACATTGATGAAATCAGCCTGTCTCTCCTCGCCCTGTCTGACATAATTTCTGTCAACAGCGACGCAGAAAGATGTAACCGAAACACCGTTTGCCGTTGTACGCAACTCGGGGTCTGCTACAAGCCTACCCATTATAACTGCACAGTTAATCATTTCCTTTTCCTCCGATTACTTCTTTACTACGATTGAACGGAGAACGCCGTCTGTGATTCCTGCAACACGCTGGAACTCAGCCGGGAAAGCGGGCTCACACTCGATGTTGAAGAGTACATAGTAGCCTTCAGCCTCATCATTGATAAGGTAAGCAAGCTTTCTCTTGCCCCACTCGTCAACGCTTTCAAGAGTGCCGTTTTTCTCAATCAATGCCTTGAATTTTTCAACAAGGGTCTGTACATCCTCATCGGTCTTGTTGTTTACCGAAAGAACTACGATTGCTTCATACTTTGTCATTCTTTTGCACCTCCTTATGGACTCTGCCCTCACATTTTGAATTTTGAGGGAAGGAGCCGAAAACATAAAAACATTTTCAGCGAGTTATTATTATATCAGCAAGAGCAACATAAGTCAAGATTTTTTTGCGGAACAGATGAACATAGCAAATGACAGCACCGTAGGGACAGCCCTTGCGGGTGTCGGAAAACGCAGCGTAGGGCGGGGGCTTGCTCCCGCCGAAAAAATTTGCATATTTATAATAACTTTCGGCTTATAACAAATTGAAAATTTAGTACAAACATAGGCTCCCTCTGACGAGGGAGCTGCAGCCTGTCGAAAAACGCCGGTCAAGCAAGAGCGCAGACCGGTGTTTTAGCATTA
>ERZ825137.920-NODE-920-length-40332-cov-3.994141_pt1 | contig 40332 bp, 29 predicted proteins | sample MGYA00519873_ERZ825137 | MGnify/ENA primary metagenome ERZ825137 (study PRJEB31778, sample SAMEA3449190) | human gut metagenome | biome: human gut; feature: human-associated habitat; material: faeces | place: United Kingdom | collected 2010/2012 ...
TGTTCCGCCACACGGTTGGACACGGATTTCACGGCGAAAGATGTGGATACGGCGCATCGTTACCGAGGGTTCTCCTCGGCAGGTTATCATTATTACATCCGCAAGAGCGGAGCGATAGAAAAGATGCGTCCGCTGGAACAGCCCGGTGCGCACTGTTACGGGTATAATCGCAATTCGGTAGCTGTCTGTTACGAAGGCGGCTTGGACGAGAACGGCGCTCCGGCGGACACCCGTACGGAAGCCCAGAAAGTAACCATGCGTTATGTGGTAGGCCATTTGCTCGACCAATTTCCCGGTTCGCAAGTGGTGGGGCATCGTGACCTCAGTCCGGACAAAAACGGGAACGGACGTATTGAACCTATTGAATGGCTGAAGCTATGTCCCTGTTTTGAAGTCCGTCGCGAACGTTGGGAACCGGTTTCGGGAGAGGAGTAGGCTATACAGAAGTAGCAATATATCCGCTACGGGAGTCTCAAATGAAATTTCTTTCGTTTGAGACTGTTAATACCGAGGAGATTCTTCGCCAAAGTATTGTTCACTCTCTTTACTGGAAGGGGAATTTCTTTCTGCTCAAAGAATAGTAAATGAATGAAGTCCGTAACATGGTTCCTTTGGGCGGTATATGTTACGGATTTTTTGTTAAACACGAAAAAGAAAAGTGGAAAGTTATTTCAAATAAGTATAAAATTAACTACATTTGTTCCGATATAATAAAAACGAAATGCAATTTCCAAAAGTTTCAGTTATTATTCCGGTATATAACACAGCGCCTTATCTGCATGAGGCGTTGGAAAGTATTACCATGCAAACACTGAAAGAGCTGGAAATCATTATTGTGAATGATGGCTCCACAGATGGAAGTGGGGAAATCATCCGGGAAGCGGCTCGAAAAGATGAGCGGATAAAAGTTTATGAACAAGAGAATCAAGGCCAGTCCATAGCTCGTAATGTAGGATTGGATCATGCAATAGGTGAATATATCTATTTTATGGATAGTGATGACTTATTGGCATTGAATGCTCTAAAAATTTGTTATGACTATTGTGAGCAACTTCAATTAGACTTTGTTTTTTTTGATGGTGATATATTATGTGAGGAGGGACAAAACCCTCTTTCGTGGGATTATCATAGAACCGGACGATATGAAGAAAATAAAATCTATCAAGGAATTTCTTTGATGAACACAATGCTGGATAATTATACCCATCGGGCAGTGCCGTGGCTATGGTTAGTTCGGAGAACCTATTTGGAAAAGATTGCTTTACGGTTTTATCCCGGCATCATTCATGAAGATGAGTTGTTTTCTGTGTTACTGTTTATTCAATCGGAGCGTATCGGTTGTTTGAAACAATGTTTAGTGCAACATCGTGTACGTGGAAATTCTACCATGACTAAAAGATACTCTTTACTTAATGTGAATTGTTATTTGACGGTGGTAGATGAGTTGTTTGTTTACGCCAATCAGCATCAGGAGACATTACCTTTAATAAGAAAATATGTGTCGTACACTTTAAATGCCGTTTTTCGGACCGCATACATATTGCCTATCAGTTCAAAATGGAAAGTATTTAGAACTTGTTGGGAAAGTGGATATTTGAAATATATTTCGACTAAAACTTTAGTTGGATTCTGTTTGAAAAGATAATGGGAGAGAGAGTACATAAAAGTATAAAGAACGCGAAAGTTAATTTAATCTTTTATTTTCTTTCGTTGTTTTTCGCGTTTTTTTCTCGTGATATCTTTTTACAATGTTTAGGTGCTGAATTTATAGGATTGACCGGAACTTTAGGAAATATTCTTGGCTATCTGAATTTGGCTGAATTGGGTGTGGGAGGAGCTATTAGTTTCTTTTTATTCAAACCAATACAATCTCATGACCGGGAAAAGATTAATGAAATTATATCAGTTTTTGGATTCTTATATCGAAAGATAGGATTATTTATTTTGTTTGCCGGTATATTGGTTAGTTGTTTTTTTCCGTTTATCTTTTCAAAAGAAGATATCGGAATGGGAATTGTTTATTTTTCTTTCTATTCCTTTTTAGGTTCTTCATTGATTGGATATTTTATCAATTACCGCCAGATACTTCTTACAGCAGATCAAAAGAATTATGTTGTAGCCATATATTTTCAATCGGCGGGACTAGTGAAAACGGCTTTACAGATATTTTTGGCTTACTACTATCGTAATTTATATGTGTGGGTGGCTATTGAATTTATATTTGGTATTATTGGTTGTATTGTATTAAATTGGAAAATAAATAAAGAATATCCGTGGTTAAAAACAAATGTACAGTCAGGAAATTTGCTTTTGAAGAAATATCCGGAGATTCTGAAAAATACAAAGCAAATATTCATACATAAAATTAAAGATTTTCTGCTTACCCGTAGTGATGAGATTATGATTTATGCTTTTGTTTCATTAAAAATGGTTGCTTATTATGGCAACTATACGATGATAATAACAAAGCTATCCCTATTATTTACATCTGCTTTGGATGGAATGAGTGCTGGAGTCGGGAATTTAGTGGCAGAGGGAGATAAGCCTAAAATGATAAAAGTCTTTTGGGAGTTAATGACTATACGTCATTTCATAGCAGGTTTGATATGTGTATCTCTATATTTTTTAATGGAACCTTTTATTATTTTATGGTTGGGAGAAAAATATGTTATGAGTCGCCTTATATTAATCCTGTTATTGATTTATCAATATATAGCACAAAGTCGTGGAGTGGTGGATATGTATAATCATGCTCATGGCTTATATGCTGATACATGGGCAGCTTGGGTAGAATTAGTTTTAAATTTAGGAATAACAATTGCAGTAGCATTACAATATGGAATTGTCGGTATTTTGTTGGGTAAAATAGTCAGTATAATTGTGATTGTCGTATTTTGGAAACCTTATTATTTGTTTTCTAAAGGATTTAAAATGCCTATATATTTATATTGGAGAGGGAATATACGTTATTATTTGATATTTGCTATATCTTTTGTAGTGGGATGGTTGGTTTCTTCTTATATTCCTATACAGCCTCAAGAAAATTATGTGACGTTGATATTGTATGGCATTATAGTGGTGGGTTCTTATACAATTATTAATTTAAGTTTGCTCTATATTTATGCTTATGGTGCAAAGGACTGTGTATCACGTGTAAAAAGAATGATGAAATGAAATATTCTATTATTACTGTTAATTATAACAATCGCGATGGGTTACGTAAAACCATAGAAAGTGTGATAAATCAAACATACCAGGGCTTTGAATACATTATTATAGATGGGGGCTCTACAGATGGAAGTGTGGAGGTTATAAAAGAATATGCGGATAGAATTACTTATTGGGTCTCCGAATCGGATAAAGGAATTTATAATGCTATGAACAAAGGTATTCTTCAAGCTCATGGTGAATATCTTAATTTTATGAATTCAGGAGATTGTTTTCATGATTGTGGTGTACTGGATAGAATTGTGAAACAATGTGTTGCTGATATATTTGTAGGAAGGGTGGCAAATATAGGATGTGATGGAAATCTAGTGTCATATAATATGGAGGCCAAAAGAATTAGTATGTATCATTTTTTTATTTCTACATTACCACATCAGGGGTGTTTCATTAAACGGACTTTATTCGGAAATCATTTATATGATGAATCCTTGAGGATAGTCAGTGATTGGAAATTCTTTATGGAGTGTATTGTTTTTCAGGGATGCCGGATAATCCAGTCTGATATGGTTATTGCCGATTGCGAGCAACGTGGGGTAAGTGGAATGATGTCTGAATTGTTAAAGGAAAAGGAATTAATTTTAAAAAGTATAATTCCTATTGGTGTTTATAAGGATTATCAGTCTCTTTCACAATTGGGGATAGTAGCATTTGATGAATTAGTGTACATTATTCAATATCCTTGTCTTCGTAAGTTTTTGTGTAAGATTATGCGGGTTATAATCTGTTTCCACCGTTTATTTAGTAATAGACTTAATCATTGTTAACATACCATGCACATAGTTTTTCTTGCTGAAAAGCTTACTGCGCGCTACAGATTCTTTACCCATAGAGTCTTTTAGAGCTTTGTTGTTATATAAAAGTTTTATAGAGTGCGCTAAAGATGAAATGAGGTGTTCATCTTTCTCTACAATGATGGCGCATCTTTCACTAACAGCTTCTGGTATTCCTCCGGAGCGTGTAACAATAAGCGGTAATCCTGCTGCCATGCCTTCAAGGGAAGATAATGTAAGAGCGTCTTCGCATGTAGAAGGAATAATTCCGATGTCAGCAAGTTTTAGGATGCTTGGAATATTTTTATATGGAATGTAGCCGGTAAAGGTAATTTGTTTTTCGGCTGTTTGGGCCAGTTCTTTCATTTCATTGAAAAAAGTATCTTTTGTATTTTCTCCAAAATTGCTGCTACCGACTATTAGCAGTTTTATAGTTGGATAGTTTTTTAATAAACAAAACGCTTGTAACAATTCACGTATTCCTTTAATAGGTGAGATACGGCCTGTATAGAGCACTACAAAATCATTTGTATCAAGTTTAAAATCCTTTCTGCTATAGATTAGTTCTGGAGAGGAGAATGTTTCTATATCAATACCATTATATATGACTTCTGTTTTATCATTGTTCGCAATACTATCAACTTGTTTTTTGATATAATTAGATACGGTGATGATTTTGTCAAAACGGTTTAATATTTCTCGTGCGTAATCGGCATGGGTGTTTAAAGTATCATTATGTAGGTGCAATACAATAGGACAGTTTGGCTTTAGAGAAGGATTTAATATAAAACCTTGACGGTTTTCTATGATAATGAGTGCTGTTTTTATTTTTTTTATCTGATGTATAGCCCAATTTCCATAAAAATCCATATATGGATTGTAATAATATTGTCGTTGGATTTTTCTGTAAAAAAAACTTTGTATGCGTGTTAGAAGTTTGTTAGGATGATAAAAATGGAATGTAGCGTATTTATATTGTGTTGATTTTTTTTTTGCTTCTTTTTCATATATGCTGTATACGTGAAATTGGCATGTACCCATTTTCTCGTTTTCTTGTAGATAGGATTCTATAAGATTCTCAACAGCTCCTCCCTTTGTACTAGGGATGGGAAGGACACCGGGAGTGATAATCGCTACATTATTCAGGTTCATCTGTGCAGTGTTTTTATTGGATTGTTTTAACAATTCTTGCCGGGTTACCTATTGCCACGGAGTAGTCAGGGACGTCTTTTGTAACAATGCTTCCAGCTCCGATTACGCAATGTTTGCCTATTGTAGTACCCGCAGTAATCACCACATTGGCACCTATCCATACATCATCTCCAATGGTGATGAGGGATGTGTTGACGCCTTGTTGATTGATGTTGTGAGTTTTATCTTTATAGTTGTGGTTCAATCCGGATACAACGACTCCTTGGGCAAGATTGACGTCATTACCAATAGAGATTGGACCGATAAGGGTGCTATGTAACCCGATTCGTGTGTGGTTTCCAATACGGATTTCTCCTACGGCATTATTCACACAACAATAGTCCTCAATCACAGAATAATTGCCTAGTATAAATGGATGGAAAGGAGTAATGTCCTTGCGTACGCTACGATAGATGACCGATCCCTTTCCTTTCTTTATATAGAGGAAACGGAACAGCATCATCCATCCTCGAGGACGGCATTTTACCGGATGCATCATCCAGTTGTATATTCTTTGTTTTGGGACCGGATGAGCCTGTAACCAGTCGATTATTCTACTTTTCATCATAATCATGGTCGGTATGAAGGAATTTTTCTTTTAATCCTCCTAGGCGGAAAAGGTTTAATATCATGCCGAAGCCTAATACCGGAACTTGCCGCATCGCTTTATTGAAGCGGTGGTCTACCAAATAATTCGGAATGGCAATAGCGAATGTTAAAAGTAAAATGAAGAAGATGATCCACCACTTAAGGGCCAGTTGCCACCAATGCATGTCCATATAAGCATAAAGAATGGGCATTAAGCCTCCCATAAAAATAATAAGGGCAAGAAGAATACTTCGTGGAAGCATCATCCACTGGAAGATCTTATCGGCTAAATCGAAATTCCGGCGATAGAGTGCTGGGAAGAGTTTCTTAAAATTGGAGGATAATGAGTTGAATTGCGCAGCCATCCAACGACGACGTTGTTTGTTAAAGACTTCCCGTTTCTGGACTTTCTCGTCGTATACATAAATGTCATTCAGGTATTCAATGTAGATACGGTCTTCCATCAAGAGGGCTTCGAATTCTTTGTCTTCTCCGGCTGTACTGACTAATCCGATATGTTCTTTAAACCAATGATAATCCATAGCCATACCTGAACCGATAAGTGCGGATGAAAAACCTAAGTTTACATGTCCCGCTCGGAAAATGGAATTGTTGACTTCCTCGGATAAAGCGTCCAAGATGGCTGTATAGGTATTTCTGTTTTTGGAAATACGGTGTGCCTGAATGGCCTTGGAACCGGCAGCATATACATTATTGATGTGTTGCAAGAAATCCTTGTCTACCAAATTATCAGCATCTAAAATAACAACTATGTCGTACTTTTTGTAAGGGATATGCTGCATGGCATAGTTCAAGGATTTGGCTTTGGAACTCTTTTCAAAATTAGGAGTTAAAAGAATGATGGGATATTGTGCCAATTTGAAGTTAGTTATTTCACTCATGTGATCGGAAATAACGGCGACATCAAATTCGCTTCGGGGATAATCCTGTTCGAGAAAAGAATTGATGGTATTTTCTATTACTTTATCTTCTTTATAACAGGGGAAAAGTACCAATATCCGATGTTTTTTTTGAGAGACGGGGATATATTCCTTTCTACCAAACATGGCTGCCAGAGCAAATACCAACAAGTAAAGAACCGTAAAAGCGGCAATGATAAACAAAATCCAATCTATGTAAAACAGTATTGTTTCCCAACTCATCTTTTTCTCTTATTTTAAAGTTATAAATGCCTTGGCGCCCTGCCAGGTGGCTTTTGCCAAATCGTTTTGTTTGCTTATTTTATATTTAATATAATCTTTAGGTAACACTATTCCCAATTGATAAAGATACGAGAGCCATCTTTGTATGGGCAACAGGTTACGACGGGCATAAAGTAAGCGGTTGCGGGTCATATAGAAAGCTTTTAGCGGACTGTTTTGACCGGCACTGGCACTTTCCTTGTGATAGACTATGCAACGAGGCTCTACCCAAATTTCATATCCTTTTTTGCTGAGGTGTGTACACCAATCCATTTCTTCGTAGTAAAGAAAGTAATTTTCCGGCATATCACCAATTATTTTAATAAAATCTTTTTTCAGTAACATGGCTGCTCCATGTGCAAAGGCTGTTCGATATGCCGATGCATATTGTCCGTTATCCGGATCACCACAGCCTACTCCTTTGTTTCGAAGGGTAATGGGAGAAAGGGGAGTGAATCCCGCATATTGGATGGTATGTTCGTCTTGAGCGTATTTGATTAATGGGGATACCATTCCAATTCGAGGATTTGTTTCCATTAAGTCGATTAATTTATGAATGGAGTTATCCTTAAAATAGGTATCATTATTCAGTAAAAGCAGATAGCGTCCTTGAGCTTGACGGATACCTAAGTTGTTTCCGCCGGCAAAGCCTAGATTTTTTTCTGAAGCGATAACAATACACTCCGGATATTTTTGTTGTAGTAATAACGCTTCGCTGTTTTGCGAAGCGTTATCTACTATAATGATTTCATACGTTAGGTTATGAATCTGTTTGTTCAATGAATCAACCATCTCACAGGTATCCGCATACCCATTATAGTTAATTGTGATAATTGAAAGATCAAGCGGGCTGTGGGTCTGCATTTTCCTTTTCTTCTTTTTGTTTGGTCAATTGTTTGTCAAAATAAGGACCTAAATAAACTAAGGTTTCACAACCGAATATAAGTAATCCGTTCGGATATTGTAAATAAATAAGGTTACCATAAGCTGCCACCATCATACAAGCGGCACCGCAGAGTAAGGCTGTTAAGATTCCACGGAGTTCCTTATTCTTGATCTTAAAGAGTACAATATAACATCCTCCAATCATGGTGGCTACATACAGTAACAAATAGATGGTTAATCCGATAATACCTGTTCTAGTCCATATGTAGATGAGAGTCGAATCTGTAGCGGTAGTAGATACCAATCTGTATTTATTGTTTACAGGAACATTGCTAGCATCTCGCCCCATTCCGATTCCCCATGGCGCTTCTTTCATATAAGCTTTCATAGCCTTTTGGTTTTCCAAACGAACTTGCAATGAAGCATCTTTCGGATCAAATGCCGTTCGCATACGATGGATTAATCGGTTACTGTCTCCAATAGTGGTGAACTTTAAAAAACCGATAGCAAGTATAATCAAAAGGGTTGATGAAAGAAATAGTTTCCAATTTTTGGAAAGAAGGGTGTATAATACAAATCCTGCTAAGGCAACGAATAATGCGCTTCGGGTACCTGCAATCATTAATCCATAACCGGAAGCTAAGGCTACTCCAAGAAAAAATATTTTACTCTTCCAGCCTTTAATATATAAAGCGGTTAGTCCAAATGTAACCGTACAAAATGCCATGTTTGAACCAAAGTTTGCCGCATCAGAGAAAAAAGAGAAGTAACGAACTCCGGAATTTATAAAGTGAGTTCTTTCTCCTCCAGACCACAACCACCACCATTCGTATTGGTCGAAACCGTGATTCCGTTGCCAATATCCTTTAGCAACTGCCAGTAATGTAAAGATTGCCCATATATAAAGAAACCATTTAATATGTTCTACTTTGCGGAAAAGAATAGCGAAAATAATAATGATATATATTGTATGGAATGCGTAAGGACGAATATCCCTAGACCATGCGGTAAATTCAAATCCTGTATCACACGTATTGTTAAAGGCTTGAATTAAGCAATATAGTACCCATATTAAGTAAATAAAAAGGATACCTATTCCTATTTTTCGTATTTCATAGTGTCCCCATACGCATTTTACTAATAAAATACATACTAATGTAAGATATAGTATGTCCATAATTACTGATATTGGTAAAGGTAGAGGATGATGTATCAGATATCGAAGAGAACCCATGATAAAATAGTTCACGGTAAATAGTACTGCAAATAATACCATAGGTTTTTTGATAAAGAGACCTCCAATTAAAAGTACAAGAGGGAATATGCCAATCATCATTCCTATGGGCAAATTTCCCCCAAGAATATACTTAAGGCAAAGAAGCCATCCTAACAGGAATACTGCCAGGATGCCCCATTTCCCTTGGAGTTCAGTTCTAATATCTTGTAACTTTTCGTTAAGCATTATTTGGCATGTTTGTTTTCAACGGCTGTCAAGCCTAATTGTGACATACGATAAACAAAATTTTTAAACGGAGTATACGGTGGCAATTGTCCTGTAAACTCTTCAACAGCACTCCGATCTGCCTGAGTTAAATAAAGGAATAAGCCGTCTTTATGATCCAACATATCCATTAATTTCTTATAGGTTTGTTGGTCGGTATTTTTCCATGCCCGATTAGCCCGTGTTACCAACAAATTGACGGTACCCATGTTTAGCAGTGCCGGAGAGATTGAATGTTCGCTTAAGTTCGGATATTCTACAATAAGAATTTCATTGGGTTGCAGATCCGGGCATAAATCTTTCACGCTATTTGCCATCACGTACTTACTGTCTTCGGTTAGGAAGTCTTCATCGTAAGCAATTTTTCGTACTTCCAAGCCAATGGAATTCCAGTATTCTTCTAACTGGGAAGCCAGCATGCTCTTTCCGTTTCCTTCTTCCGTACTTAATAAATTGACTACATTTTGTTGTCCTTCTTTAAAGTATGGTAAGAGTGTTTTACTCAAATGACGCATAGCCATATCATTGATAGCTTTATTGTAGCGACGATAACGGAGAGAACTTTCTTTCGGGAATGCGCCCAATACTTTTCCGCCAGTCAGCTTTTCTGCCCGTTTACGGTCGCGTAACGTATGATCGAGTAATTCAATAATGGCAAAGTAACCGCAAGTAAATAAGAATGTTAATAAATAAACAGCCAATAAAATCAGCAAACGATTTGTGGGCAAGGCATTCAATGGGAATAATGGTGGGTTTAAGACTTTTAGTGTAGCTGTCGTCATTTGCAGGTTCTTTTGACGGAGACGTGCTGCATTCAGTGCTTTCAACATTTCCATATAGTTGCTTTCAACAAAACCAATATGACGCTCTTTGCGACTGATGGTGGCGCCGATAGGAGCAAAATAAAGGAAGTCCTTATCAAGATTGGAACGCATAATGTCCGTGGCACCTGCTTCTGCTTGTGCTTTTTCTGCTAAAATAACTTGTTCAAGCCATTTATCTACTAAATCTTTGTTTTGTACATTATTTGTACTAGCTGATGCAGCGATAATATCTACGGCAATTTGAGAAATTTTATTTTCCGATGTAGCCATTTCATCTTTATATTTTGTTAAAGCTGCATTGGTTTCTTCATTTCCACTTTCATTCATAATTTCTAGATTAGATATTTTTGCTTTTAAACCGGAAATTTTATTTAGTTCATCTATAAATTCATTATTATTACGAATGAGTTTTGCCTGATCGCCTAATTTGGCTTCTAAAAAATTCATAAGTGCAGCAGTCGTAGTGTGTTGAAAAAGCAAATCATTTTCTTTCGTTTGCTGGTTTGCGTCCATAATCGTAACTTGCTTCGTTTGCTCGCCATAGTTGATAATGCGTTTTTCTACATTGTATTTAATCAAATCATTTTCAGCATCGGTCAATATACGTAATAAACGTGCTACCTCTCTCTCGAAAAACCTAATAACATCATTGGTTTCCCCAAAACGGATCTCTTGGTATTGGTCAATAAATTCTTCGTTCAGGATACGTAAAGTGTTATATGCAATACCCGGATCATTAGCTGAATAACCGATTTCAATCATATCGGAGTTACTTAATTGTGCTACTTTTATTTTCTCCGATAAAAGAGGTACGCTGAAATAGGGATGGCCGCCATTTAATAGGGCATAAACGAAGTTGTTTGCTGAGGGACGTTCATACGCTTTTAGGTTTTCTACCGATTTAGCTTCATTCTTTTTATCGATTAATGCTTTGATTTCTTTGGGGGTCATGGCATTAAGTTCCCGGAAATGCTCTGCAGAAATATAGTTGGTACTCTTTTCTTCATCTCCATAAGTCATACACTCTACAAAAAGACGAAGAGAAACCTCTTTAAGTGTCTTTTCAGTAGTGATAATGTTCATTAGGTTCGCCATGTTAGTGAAAGAATTACCAACAGCAATAGTAGAGCCTGTTTCAATGTTGTAACCGGAAATAATACCGGTGTAAATAGTTGTTTTTACATCATATTCTTTGTCCATATTACGTGTCATAAACCACGCAATGACTAACGCAATGAGCGGTAGTACAACCAAATACCAACGGATGCGGTAAAGAAAACGGACGATATAACGGAAGTATTCCATATAGTTGAATTTTATTTATTATTAATGTTGGTGATAATGGGAGTATTGGTCATAATTTCCAATATTAAAATATCTGTACTGATTTGAGACATGATTTGTTGATAACTTTGAACTGCCGTGTTCTCATATCTTTTTACATCAGCTAATCCTGTTACATCCAATTGATTGGCACGAAAACGCTGTTCACTGACCAAACCGGCACCTCGATAAGCTGCTGCATTCTCAGCCGCAGTTTTTAAAGATACTAAGTTGTTGGTAATACGTACATAAATAGCAGCAATCTGTTGTTTTAATTGTTGGTATTCTTTCTCTTTTTCCAATTGGGAAATCTCTACATTCAAGCGTTGGCGTTTAATTTTGCCTCCTAAATCAAAAAGTGTTTCCAACGGAATACTTACACTTCCGCCTACGTTCCAATAGTGTTGTTCAACTCCGGAATACTGATAATAAATAGGAGTCAATACATCCGAATTGTTTGCATAATTGTCCAGCATACCGTACGTATAGGAACCGTGTGCATTGAAGAATGAAAGCCAGGCACGTTGCTCTTTTGAAAGCAGTTTCTTTTGGAGTTGTACCTGTTTCTCCATAATTTCAATGGATGGGGTTCCTTTTGCATTCTCGAATAACGTACCCAGTGGGGGTAATGTTAGATTCTCATAGTCTACTTGCTCAAATGTAGACTGGGTAAAATCCTCTGCAGGCTTTTGTTGTTTTTCTTCTTGCGCTTGCAAGGTGGCAAACAGGGAAAAGGCTGCGGTTAATAAAAGTAATTTTTTCATGATTATTGTTGTTGTTATTATTATTATTCTGTTCTTTTGAGTATTCTTATTGAATGGGTTTATACATTCTCTTTCTGGATAAAGGCTGTCAGCGTTTTAAAGATAATTTTCATATCGGTCTTAAAAGAATAAGTCCGACCGTATTGAATGTCTAACTGTTTACGCTCTTCTGCCGACAGCTTGCCTGAATCTCCTCGTTTCTCTACTTGCCACAAGCCCGTTAAACCTGCGGGAGCTATGAAGCGGTCGATATATTCGTCGCCTGTCAGTTTCTCAGCTTCGTAGAGTGGAAGAGGACGGTTGCCCACAACAGACATATCACCTTTTAATATATTGAATAGTTGTGGCAATTCATCGATACTATATTTGCGAATGAAACGGCCTACTTTCGTAATGCGTGGGTCGTTTTCAATTTTGACGAACGCATTTTGCTGCTCCGTTTCTTTTTTCTGGTTAAACTCTTCCTCTGAAATGACATAGTCGTCGGATACGAGCATGATTTCGTCATCGCCTACGGATAAACCACCGCTGGTGAGAAGGATGTCTTCCATTTCTTCGTCCAACTTGATAATCTGTTGTTCATTATTGTCCTCTTCCGAAGCATACTGATTCTTCCCGTTTAATTCCTTTAGTTTCAAATCGGCTCCTGTATACATGCTGCGGAATTTGAGGAAATCGAATATTTTATAGTTTGTTCCCACCCGTTTGGATTTATACCAAATAGGGCCTTTGCTCTCGAGCTTGATAGCAATGGCGGTGAGGATGAATACAGGAGAAAGGATGATGATGGAAAATAAAGAGAACACAATGTCGAATGCTCTTTTCCAAAGAGGAATTTTGAAATGAAGTATTTTCTTTTTGGCGGTTTTTTTGGAAAACAAAATATCAGCCCGTTCGCTGATAAATTCTATTTTATTATGTATGTCCGTTATGGAGGCTGTTTTATTCAACGTATCGTGAATACCGCAATGTAAATACTGTGTTCGCTCTTCCGCAGAAAGAGGAGGAGTGAATAATATAATATAAACCTCCGGATGGTGCTTATGAAGATAAGTGATAGCCGTAATGTCTTCGTTTAAGCTTCTTTTATCGAAAAGAATGATTATATTATCTACGGATGTTGTTTCGGAACACCATTTGGCTGCTTCCTTATAGGATGAAGTACACTGAACCGTCTGACCGGGCAGGTACTTCAGACGAGTCATAGTCGTTATGTCGTTTCCTAAATAAATTAAATTTATCATTTCACTTTTTTAAATAATCTTCTTTACGCGAATCTTCAGTTCCATCGGATTGAACGGTTTGACAATATAATCTTCTGCGCCTTCTTCCAGTAAACGGATTCGCTCGCTTGTGCTATCTTCGCTACTTAACATGATGACCGGGATGTGACGGAACAATTCATTTTGTTTGATCCATTCCAGAAAATCATCACCACGCATCTCGGGCATACGGATATCCGATATGATTAGATCGGGGGTGTTTCCTTCTTGTAACCATTTGACACCTTCCAGCCCGTTTGGAAGCCAAATGCAATCATATTCAGTCATTAAATAGATAGAAATAACCTTTGCAATGGTTTCTTTATCGTCAAGTATTAATATTTTCTTTTTCATATAAGGTATATTATTAATGAATTTCTCGACAAATATAGGAAAGTTTTTTGTTTTTCTGTACGAATTTTCTCATTTTTTGTCTAAAAGCGAACTATTTTTATTTAGACTCGTTGAATTCGGGATTTTTTGTTATTGAGGCCGCTGGGTTCAATGACTTTAGAGTCAGAAGAATTTGATAATGTATTTGTTACAATAAGAAAGAAAATGCTTATCGTAATGGATAAGATATTTATTGATTTGAAAAATAGTGTTTTATAACATACGAAAAAGAATTCTATTTTTCTTGTATCGTATGGAAAACTAATCTATTTTTGCTGTCGTTCTGTAGGAAAGATATGAATGTAAGTGAAAAAACTGTCGGTAGAATGGTGAATCCGCATGTATCGGTAGATTGTGTGTTGATTGGATTTGATGGAGAACAGCTTTGTGCGTTGGTAATCCGTCAGTTAGATGCGTTGCATGAGGAGGGGTTGAATAATTATAAATTGCCCGGCAGCCTGATTTATGAAGATGAGGATTTGGATGATGCGGCAAAGCGGGTACTGATGGAACTGACCGGTTTGAAAAGCGTGAAAATGATTCAGTTCAGGGCTTTCGGATCGAAAAACCGTACCCGGAATCCGAAAGATGTGCGTTGGCTGGAACGTTTTCATAGCTTGAATGAGAAAATAGACAGAATTGTAACGATTGCTTATCTAGCTTTGTTGAAAATTGACCGAAAATATACTCAATTGTCCCATCAATATGAGGCGTGTTGGATGCCGGTGAAGGAAATTAAGGAGTTGGCTTTCGACCATAAGCAAATAGTAGATGAGGCTTTGATATATATTCGTCAGTATGTGGAGAGCACACCTTCGGCGTTATTCGCTTTGTTGCCCAGGAAATTTACGGCTTCCCAGTTGCGCGTATTGTATGAAGTGATTTATGATAAAGAAATTGATGTGAGGAACTTTCATAAAAAGATAGCCTTGATGGAGTATGTAGTGCCGTTGGAGGAAAAGGAGAGGGGAGTAGCACACCGGGCTGCTCGTTATTATCGTTTCGACAGGGGAATATATACCAAAAAGAGGGGACGATAATTTCTGTTATCTCTTTGGCAAATGAAGCTGGCATATTAATTAGGAACTCAAAATAATTTTAGAAATTATGTATTTATTAGGTTATGACATAGGAAGCTCTTCGGTAAAAGCGAGCTTGGTCAATGCTGAGACTGGAAAGTGTGTGGCTTCAGCTTTTTATCCGAAAACAGAGGCAGAGATTGTTGCTGTAAATCCGGGGTGGGCGGAACAGAATCCTCAAATGTGGTGGGAGAATCTAAAACTTTCTACCAAAGCTGTGCTGGAGACTTCGGGAGCGGATGCTGCGGATATTGCCGCTATCGGCATTTCTTATCAGATGCACGGATTAGTATGTGTGGATAAGGAAAAGAATGTATTACGTCCGGCTATTATCTGGTGCGATTCTCGTGCGGTTTCGTGCGGGCAGCATGCTTTTGAGGAGTTAGGTGAAGAAAAGTGCTTGTCGCATTTATTGAATTCTCCGGGTAATTTTACCGCATCGAAGTTGGCTTGGGTAAAACTGAATGAGCCGGAGGTTTATGAGAGAATATACAAAATTATGCTTCCGGGCGATTATATTGCCATGCGTCTGACAGGAGAAATCTGTACAACGGTATCCGGATTGTCGGAAGGCATGTTTTGGGATTTCAAAAATAATGAGGTAGCTAATTTCCTCATGGATTATTGGGGATTTGATCATTCTTTCATTCCGGAGATTAAGCCAACATTTGCCGAGCAAGGTCGGGTGACGGAGGCTGTAGCGCAGGAATTGGGATTGAAAGCAGGTATTCCGGTAACCTATCGTGCGGGTGACCAGCCGAACAACGCTTTATCGCTGAATGTGTTTAATCCGGGTGAAATTGCTTCTACTGCCGGGACCTCCGGTGTGGTATACGGCGTAAACGGAGAGGTGAATTACGATCCGAAGTCGCGTGTGAATACGTTTGCCCATGTGAACCATACTGCCGACCAGACACGCTTAGGTGTATTGTTGTGCATTAACGGTACGGGTATTTTGAACTCATGGGTAAAACGAAATATAGTGCCGGAAGGCGTTTCGTATGCGGAAATGAATGTATTGGCGGAACAGGCGCCTGTAGGCAGCGGAGGATTGAGTATCATTCCTTTTGGCAACGGAGCGGAGCGTGTGTTGGAAAACCGTGAAAAGGGTTGTTCGATACATGGTATCAATTTTAATTTCCATAATCGGTCGCATATTATTCGGGCTGCACAAGAGGGCATTGTTTTTTCTTTTAAATACGGTATGGAGATTATGCAACAGATGGGAATGTCTATTTCGAAGATACATGCCGGAAATGCCAATATGTTTTTGAGTCCCATATTCAGAGAAACGTTGGCAAGTGTAACAGAGGCGGTAATTGAACTATACGATACGGATGGTTCGGTGGGAGCCGCAAAAGGAGCCGGTATAGGAGCCGGTATATACAGAGATAATAATGAGGCGTTTGCTACATTGGCGAAATTGCAGGTTATAGAACCTGATTATGCTCGGAAGTTGGAGTATGACGAGGCTTACGAGAGATGGAAAAGCTTTCTTTAGTAAGCAGGAGAAGGAGTCTGGAAAGTAAAGTAACTGTCAGACGCTATTCGCTTGGGAAGTTAAAGTCGACTCTGATCTGTGAACAAGATTTGAAGCTTTTATTTTTAAAGGAGCGAAGTTTATAAAATTCAAATAAATAACTAGTTAAATTTTAAGTATTATGGCAACAAAAGAGTATTTTCCTGGTATAGGAAAAATTAAATTTGAAGGAAAAGAAAGTAAAAATCCGATGGCTTTCCGGTATTATGATGCGGAGAAAGTGATATTGGGCAAACCGATGAAAGATTGGTTGAAATTTGCTATGGCTTGGTGGCATACATTATGTGCTGAAGGTGGTGACCAGTTCGGCGGCGGTACGAAAACGTTTCCTTGGAATGGCAATGCGGATAAGGTACAGGCCGCTAAAGACAAGATGGATGCGGGCTTTGAATTTATGCAAAAGATGGGTATCGAGTATTATTGTTTCCACGATGTGGATTTATGTACGGAAGCTGATACGATTGAAGAATATGAGGCTAACCTGAAAGAAATTGTTGCATACGCCAAGCAGAAACAGGCTGAAACCGGCATCAAATTGTTGTGGGGTACAGCTAATGTATTCGGACATGCACGCTATATGAACGGTGCGGCTACCAATCCGGAATTTGATGTAGTGGCACGTGCTGCCGTACAGATTAAGAACGCAATTGACGCAACGATTGAGTTAGGCGGAAGCAATTATGTATTCTGGGGCGGACGTGAAGGTTACATGAGTCTTTTGAATACGGACCAGAAACGTGAAAAGGAACATTTGGCACAGATGTTGACAATTGCTCGCGACTATGCCCGGGCACGCGGCTTTAAAGGGACTTTCTTGGTGGAACCGAAACCGATGGAGCCGACTAAGCATCAGTATGATGTGGATACGGAAACGGTAATCGGCTTTTTAAAAGCTCATGGTTTGGATAAAGATTTTAAAGTGAACATTGAAGTGAACCATGCTACCTTGGCAGGCCATACTTTTGAACATGAATTGGCCGTAGCTGTGGATAACGGTATGTTAGGTTCTATTGACGCTAACCGTGGTGATTATCAGAATGGATGGGATACCGACCAGTTCCCGATTGATAATTATGAGTTAACGCAGGCTATGATGCAGATTATCCGTAACGGAGGATTAGGCAACGGCGGTACGAACTTTGACGCGAAGACTCGTCGGAACTCTACTGACTTAGAGGATATCTTTATTGCACATATTGCCGGAATGGATGCTATGGCACGTGCTTTGGAATCGGCTGCCGCTCTGTTGGAAGAGTCTCCTTACAAGAAAATGCTGGCAGAACGTTATGCTTCGTTTGACAGTGGCAAGGGTAAAGAGTTTGAAGACGGTAAGTTAACATTGGAAGATCTGGTGGAATATGCCAAGAAAAATGGTGAACCCAAGCAGGTAAGCGGAAAACAAGAATTGTACGAGGCAATTGTAAATATGTATTGCTGATAGTTGATTGAAAACTTGAAGAGCTGGAAACTAAAAGGGAAGTTCTTTGGTTGAAGTCTTTCATCATTGAAAGTTGAAAATTGAAAATTGAAAATGTGCTGCATGAGATTATGGTGGCAAATTGGAGATTTTCGGTTTTCAACTTTTTTATTTTTTTGAGCACGCTTGTGGTGCAGTCTTTAAGTAATAGTGCTTTTTTTATCCAATATTTTCGACAAAGTCAGAATAAATTGTTAAGTTTGCCAAATATATAATTAAATATATGGGACAGAATAATAATCATTTGGTGATAATGGCCGGTGGCGTGGGAAGCCGTTTCTGGCCGATGAGTACACCGGAGAAACCAAAACAATTTATAGATGTGTTGGGATGCGGACGTACTTTGATACAATTAACCGCCGACCGTTTTGAAGGAATTTGTAATCCGGAAAATATATGGGTGGTGACTTCCGAAAAATACGCTTCGATTGTGAGGGAACAATTGCCGGATATTCCGGAGCAGAATATTTTAAAAGAACCTTGCAGGCGGAATACGGCTCCTTGTATTGCCTATGTGAGCTGGAAAATAAAGGCTAAAAATCCGAAAGCAAATATTGTGGTGACCCCAAGCGATCATGTGGTGATGAATGTGAAGGAATTTAAGAGGGTGGTGGAGTCTGCCATGAATTTTACGGAAAAATCAGACGCTATTCTGACACTAGGAATGAAACCTACTCGTCCGGAAACGGGATATGGATATATTGAGGCTGATTTAACGGTGTCTTCTTCTACAAACAAAGAAATTTATAGGGTGGATTCTTTTAAAGAAAAACCGGATTTACGAACTGCTGAACGTTATATCAAGCGGAATAATTTCTTTTGGAATGCCGGTATTTTTGTATGGAACGTGCAGACGATTGTAAATGCGTTTCGTGTTTATCAACCGGCTATATCTTCTATCTTTGACAATATACGGCCGGCACTTTTCACAATGAATGAACAGAATGTTATTAATGAAGAGTTTCCGAACTGCGAGGATATTTCGGTAGATTATGCGATTCTTGAAAAAGCGGAAGAGATTTTTGTGTTCCCTGCAGATTTCGGTTGGAGTGATTTGGGTACATGGGGTTCTCTGCATGACCAACTACCTCAGGATAGGGAGAAAAACGTCTGTATCGGAAAAAATATTCATGTGTATGATACCAGTAATTGCATTGTGCATGCCACGCAGGAGAAAAAAGTGGTAGTGCAGGGATTGGATGGATATATCGTAGCCGAACAGGATGATACATTACTAATATGCAAGCTGAGTGAAGAGCAGAGAATTAAGTTATTTTCTTCAATAGACTGATTTGTTTTATAAAATATATGATAAAAAAACTTTTATCCTTACCACCTAATTTGGTGGAGTGTTTTCATGAAATAGAGGGAGTGGATCGGAATGAGTGGTTTTGCACCTCTGATCCGATTGGTGCTAAATTAGGTTCAGGTGGAGGCACTACTTGGTTGTTGGAAGCTTGTAGTAAAGAATGGGCTCCGAACCGGCCTTTCTCGGAATGGTTAAGTGAAGACAAACGTATTTTATTACATGCCGGAGGGCAGAGCCGTCGGTTGCCGGGATATGCTCCCTCAGGAAAGATTTTGACTCCGGTTCCGGTGTTCCGTTGGGCTAAAGGACAAAAATTAAAACAGAATTTATTATCGTTGCAATTACCTTTGTATACGAAAATTATGGATAAGGCCCCTGATTCGTTGCGTACGCTTATTGCCAGTGGAGACGTATATATACGTACTTCGCAGCCTTTGCAGGATATACCGGAGGCGGATGTGGTATGTTACGGTTTGTGGGTGGATCCGAGCTTGGCTAAAAATCATGGGGTGTTTGTTTCATCGCGTACCACACCGGATAAGCTAGACTATATGTTACAGAAACCTTCTGTGGCAGAACTCGGAAAGTTGATGCAGACTCATTTGTTTTTGATGGATATTGGTATTTGGTTATTGAGTGACCGGGCCGTGGAGCTGCTAATGAAGCGTTCGAAGGAAGGGGATAAATTAAAGTATTATGACTTGTATTCCGATTTTGGAAGGGCCTTGGGAGAGCATCCTCAGGTTGCGGATGAAGAATTGAACCGTTTAAGTGTAGCCATTCTACCGTTGTCTGGTGGAGAATTTTATCATTACGGTACCAGTCGTGAATTGATTTCCTCCACTGTGGCGGTACAGAATTTGGTGAACGATCAACGTGAGATTATCCATAGAAGCGTAAAGCCGCATCCGGCAATGTTTGTCCAGAATGCAGTAGTAAAGATTCCTTTGCAGGCGGAAAATTCGGAATTATGGATTGAGAATTCTTGGGTTGGAAGTAAATGGAAGATTGCTAATCGTCATGTGATTACCGGAGTACCGGAAAATGATTGGTCGCTTACTTTGCAAGAGGGTGTTTGTATAGATGTAGTACCTTTTGAAAATGAACAGTATATTGCGCGCTGTTATGGATTTAATGATGCGTTTAAAGGAGAACTGTCGAATCGGGACACTCTCTTTATGGGATATCCTGTGGAACAGTGGTTATTCCATAGGAATTTAACTTATGAGGATATTGAAGGGAACAAGGATATGCAGTCGGCTCGTTTGTTTCCTGTTTGTGATTCGATAGAAGACTTAGGTAAGGTGCTCCGCTGGATGTTGGATGAACGTGATGCGGAAGGAAAAGATATATGGATGAGAAGTCGACGTGTTTCGGCTGATGAGATTTCTGCGTATGCGAATTTACGTCGTTTAGTGAAACAACGTAAGGCTTTCCGTGCCTTAAACTGGCCATTGTTGGCAAAGAATTACCGAAAGAGTGTCTTTTATCAATTGAATTTGAAGGATGCGGCTCAAGAGTTTGCTGCATTTAATTTACCGATGCCTGAACCGCTTCCGGAGAATTCGCCGATAATGACTCGTATCAATGATTACATGTTCAGGGCTCAACTTCAGCAATTGAAAGGGGAAGCCTGTAAGGAAGTGGAAGGCAAGGCTTTTGATTTGCTTCGGAAAGGGTTGACCTCTACAGTGTTGTCACGTAAGCAACAACCTCGTTTAGATGTATATGCGGATCAGATTGTATGGTCGCGTAGTCCGGTGCGTATCGATTTGGCCGGTGGATGGACCGATACTCCTCCTTTTTGCTTGAATGAAGGAGGTAATGTGGTAAACATAGCCATAGAATTGAATGGACAGCAGCCTTTGCAGGCTTATGTAAAACCCTGTAAAGAGTATAAGGTTGTGTTGCGTTCTATCGATTTGGGAGCCATGGAGGAGGTACATACGTATGAAGAGTTGCATGACTTTGCTAAAGTGGGTTCTCCTTTCTCTATACCTAAAGCTGCGTTAGTGTTGGCTGGCTTTCAGCCGGGATATTCGCAAGAGAATTACGGATCGCTTGAAGAGCAATTGAAGGCATTTGGTTCAGGAATAGAGGTTACTTTGTTGTCGGCGGTACCGGCGGGTTCAGGATTGGGGACCAGTTCTATTTTGGCTTCCACTGTGCTGGCTGCTGTTTCCGATTTTTGCGGTTTGGCATGGGATAAAAACGAGATATGTTTGCGTACTTTGGTGTTGGAACAATTGCTTACCACCGGAGGAGGATGGCAAGACCAGTATGGAGGCGTGTTGCAAGGTGTCAAACTTTTGCAAACACATAGCGGTTTCGATCAATGTCCTTCGGTACGTTGGTTGCCTGATTTTTTATTTACCAATCCTGAATACCGGAAATGCCATTTGCTTTATTATACGGGTATTACTCGTACTGCCAAAGGTATATTGGCTGAGATCGTGAGGGGAATGTTTTTGAATTCCACTGAACATTTGTACATACTGAATGAGATGAAGGCTCATGCATTGGATTTGTTCGAAGCGGTACAGCGGGGCAATTTTGACGAATTCGGCCGATTGGTAGGTAAGACATGGAAACAGAACAAACTTCTTGATCCGGGAACTAATCCGGAAACGGTAGAAAGCATTATCAGCCGTATTCATGACTATTGCATAGGGTATAAATTGCCTGGAGCCGGAGGAGGAGGTTTCTTGTATATGGTTGCCAAGTCTCCGGAGGCAGCGGCACGTATTAAGTCTGTCCTTACCGAGACTCCTCCGAATTCGTGCGCTCGTTTTGTAGAGATGACTCTTTCGGATAAAGGGTTGGAAGTAAGCAGGAGTTAAGCAACTTGGACAGAATTTCTTATGTAAAATAAATGGATATAAAGAGTTTGTTTTACTGTATCATTAAAGATGTGGGTGTTGATGGAAACAGGGATAGGAAGGTTCTGGTTAATCCGCTTCGAAAGTATGTATTATAATCAATAAAGTGGATAGAAATTTTTTTGAACTGAACATTTTAAGGCACTATTTGTTTTAGGGTTAACTAATAAAAAGGAGAAAGTATGTCGAAAACACAGTTTAAAGGTCAGCCGGTGAAGTTAGCCGGAGATTTTGTAATGGTTGGAGCTAAGGCTCCGGATTTTGTATTAACAAAAGGAGATTTAACTTCATATAGTTTGCAAGATGCGAAAGGGAAATGGGTCATTTTAAACATTTTTCCAAGTTTAGATACATCGGTTTGTGCAACGTCCGTGCGTAAATTTAATGAAAAGGCTGCTAATTTGTCAGGTGTTATTGTACTGGCAATATCAAAAGATCTTCCGTTTGCACAGAGCCGCTTTTGCACGGTTGAGGGGATAGAAAATGTGATTCCCCTTTCTGATTTTAAAGTATATTCAACTTTTGGAAAGGATTATGGAGTATTAATGATGGATGGTCCGTTAAATGGGTTGTTTGCTCGTGCCGTAGTCGTATTGAATCCGGAAGGTGAGATCGTTTATACTGAATTAGTTCCGGAAGTCACTCAAGAGCCTGATTACGAGGCAGCTCTGGCGGCTATAAAGTTGTAAGAGAATCGTTTGGACGGTATGAATTTAATAAAACTAGTCTGAGAATCTGGAAAATTGCCGTAGAACGTTGTATAAAAAATAGCACATTCCAAAGATTGAAGTTTCTTTCAAAAGAGATCCTCCTGATTTACTTGAGTTTAAGTGAATTATATTCACTGTTAGTCAAAGATAAATCAGGAGGATCTTATATTATATAAGCTTTTGATTATATTAAAAACCGATGATAATAGAAAAATGTAATATCGGATTTTATTGGTTTGCCGTTCTGCTAGACAGTTTCTCAAGGAAATAGACAGCAAAGAAGCCTATTAACATCAATACGATTGCTTCCCATATATATTGGTTTGGGGCTATATTCGCTTCAATCAAGGGTTTTGATATCCCATGGCTATCAATATAGGTTTCGATAGTTTCTTTCCAAGGCCAAACTTTATTTAAAGAGCCTAACATGAAACCTGAAAGAACCGCTAAGGTGATGTTACGAATTTTCTTCAGGGCATATGATAACAAGCGGGAAAAAGTGGTGATGCCTATACATGCTCCGGCGGCGAAAAACAACAATACTACCAGATGTAGGTTTTTCACCGCATCCATAATAAAAAAGTATTTACCTAGTAATACTAAAATAAAGCTGCCCGAAATACCCGGTAATATCATGGCACAGATTGCAATGGCACCACACAGAAAGATAAATAGCAGATTGGAAGGTGTTTCGGATGGAGTAGCTACCGTTATATAATAAGCTGTAACTGCTCCAAGGATAAATGCAAAGATTGTTTTCCAATTCCATCCTTTTATATCTTTTCCTACAAACCAAGTAGAGGCTAATACTAATCCGAAAAAAAATGACCAAACCAATATAGGATGTTCTATGAGTAACCAAGTAATGATTTTCGCTAGTGAGAATATACTAATGCCAATGCCGGAAAGAATAGATAATAAAAAACTTCCGTTAATATATTTCCAAAAAGCCGACCATTTGCCGGTAAAGAGCAGCTTTAAACTTTCCCTGTTGATACTTTTAATCGAATCGATAAGTTCATCATAGATACCTACAATAAAAGCGATGGTTCCGCCTGATACACCGGGAACAACATCTGCCGCTCCCATACCCATTCCTTTTAATACGAGAAATGCATACTCTTTTAAACTTCGTTTCATTGTTATATTTTTTGTCACGTTATGAATTTGTTATAAAACTAATTAAAAAAGTCTCTTGATAACATTAGGCTATTTAGAAATCGGCTAATAGTTATTCGTATTTGTTTTTTTCTGATAAATAAAAATGGTCTAGAGACATATTTTCGGGAATTAGTATAGAAAATATGAGTTCTGTTTCTTCCGGATATTTATCACATGCTTCCTTTAAAAATTTGAGATAGTTTTCATATTCCTCTACACATAGATAACCATAAGCTAACATAGCCGGCAGTACAGGGAAATCATCCTCCCAATCATCTTCTTCATAAACTTTGAGCAACAATTTGTTACTGGTGAGGTAATTTTTGTTAAGGAAGAATTCGTTACCTACCAAATATAGTGCCAAAGTGCGGTCATCTGTATTTTCTATGGCTTGATGAAAGTATGCTGCCGCTTCATGATTCCTTCCGGTGTCCATGTATATGGCTCCTTTCATTATAGTAAAGAATGTATTATCTAGTTCATATTCAAGCGCTTTATCAATCCATTTCATTGCTTTATCGAATTCCTTTCCCCTGCGGCATGTACGGGTAATCACAGAAAATAATTCGGCTTGATTTACCGTATTATCATTTACTCCATTATTGGTTTCCTTCATAATATTTTCGAGGACGTCTATTGCTTCGGGATATTGTTGCATGCTTGACAAACACAAAGCAGAGAAAGCCTGGGCGTTGTAATCATCGGGCACCATTTTCTGATAATTAATGAATAATTCATATGCTTTCTCGAAATTTTCCAGATTAAGAAAAGCAATTGCTTTCTTTTTCAAAGCCTCATAATCGTTAACATCGATAGCTAAGACGAAGTCGTATGCGTCGATAGCTTTTTCGAACTGATTATTATTTAAATAGGCATCGCCGGTAAGTTTCCAATAGTGGGTGGAGTAGGGGTCTTCATCGACTAGTTTTTCCAGCACTTTTTCTGCTTTCTTAATGTCTTTTTGACTGCTATAATAATAGCTTAGTAATTCCAATGCAGGTTGGTTGTTTGGAATAAGTTCAATAGACCGTTCGACCCATTTAATTGATTGTTCGTTCATATCTTGTGTAAGATAAATAGAAGCAATGTTGATTGCCACATAGGATTTATCTTCATCTTTTTCGGCAGTGTCGAAAGCATCTTGGAATAGTTCTTCAGCTTTTTCGGGAGAGTTTTGGATAAGTGCTGTTTCTCCTTCTAACATTTTCAAGTTGGTACGCATCTCATTCCAATAAGACGCATCCTCATTTTTCTCTTCGAAAGTGAGAGTTGCGTCGATCTTTTTCATTTTCTCAATACACTCGATTGTTTTCTCCGTCTTCCCCTGTCGCAGAAAGAGACGAGCTTTTATATATAATATTTCGCTATTATCAGGATGTATTTGGTCGGCAAGTTTAATAGTCTGTTCTAAATCCTCCATCTCGCCATTTTCGTAATAGAAGTTTGCCAGATCTACTAGTTCATAATCCTCGAAATAGACAGATTTTCCTGTTTTTAGCATTTTCTGGTGATTGCATACAATCCGGTAGAGTTCCGGGTCGCTGTCGGCCGAGAGATAATTAAATTCCTTCATTTCGTTTGTAAGATAAAGTTGTTTGAATAAACCTATTATGCCGCTGATTTATTTGAAACAGCTTTATACTAGGGAGTTTACTAAAAGAAAGGCCGATATGCCAAAACTAGTTTCTAGATTAGGATAACTGCCTTTCAATTTATTACTTTTTGTTATTTATGAATCCTGCAGTTTGAGATATTATCGTTTCTTGAAAAATCATAAAAACTTAGCTTATATTTCTGAATTACTTTTTACAGTAAAAGCGACATAACAGTGCTTAAGCTTTGATTCCTAATATTTTTTTGTAGGATAATAATTCTTAGTAACTGCTTTAGTTCATTGCTTAATTTTATTTATTAATTTTACTCCATGTATCTTTTAAAGAAACTGTACGGTTAAATACCAAATGTTTCGGAGTAGAATCTTTGTCTACGTTAAAATAACCAATGCGTTGGAATTGCAGATAGTCTAATACTTTGGCTGTTTCCAAAAACTTTTCTACATAGCAATTCTTCAAGATTTTAAGTGAATCGGGATTAATTATTTCTTGCATAGCTTCTAAAGAAGAGCAGTTTTTTGCCTCTTTGATAGCAGACAATTCGTCGCGTGGATTTTCTACTTTCCAAAGTCTGTCATACAGGCGAACTTCGGCAGGCAGGCAGTGAGCACAACTTACCCAATGAAGCGTACCTTTTACTTTGCGTTCGCTTCCCGGCATACCGCTACGACTTTCGGGATCGTACTCACAGTAGACTTCCATCACTTCGCCGGTCTCATTTTTCTTACACCCTGTGCATTTAACAATATAGGCATTTTTTAATCGGACTTCCTGACCCGGAGTCATGCGGAAATACTTTTTGGGAGCATTTTCCATAAAGTCCTCTCGCTCAATCCATAATTCTCTGCTGAACTCGATGGTGTGGGAACCGGCGTTCGGATCTTCGGGATTGTTAATGGCTTCCATTTCTTCCACTTTCCCTTCCGGATAGTTGGTGATGACCAGTTTAACCGGATTTAATACAGCGGAAACGCGAGTAGCACGTGCATTCAATTCTTCTCGTACGGCACTTTCCAACAAACTGAATTCATTTAATGCATCGTAAGTGGTGTAGCCTATTTTATCTATAAATTTGCGAATCGATTCAGGCGAATAACCACGGCGGCGGAATCCGCAGATGGTTGGCATACGGGGGTCATCCCAACCGTTAACTAATCCTTCTTTTACCAAAATGAGCAGATTACGTTTGCTCATAAGGGTATAGTTTAGGTTCAATTTATTGAATTCTGTTTGGCGAGGACGGTTATCATCCAAATCCTTTCCTTCTTTTAACCAGTCGATGAAGAGGTCGTAGAGTGGGCGATGTACTACGAATTCCAATGTACAAAGTGAATGAGTTACCCCTTCGAAATAGTCGCTTTGTCCGTGTGCAAAGTCATACATTGGATAAGCCTTCCATTTATCACCCGTACGATGATGAGGAACGTTCAAGATACGATATATAATAGGGTCTCGGAAATGCATATTCGGGTTAGCCATATCAATTTTGGCACGTAATACCATAGACCCCTCTTCCGCTTCGCCGCTGTTCATCTTTTCGAACAATCTTAGGCTCTCTTCAATCGGTCGATTCCTATAGGGGCTTTCTACTCCTGGTTGAGTAGGAGTACCTTTTTGTTGTGCTATTACTTCGGCTGTTTGTTCATCGATATATGCTTTTCCTTCTTTAATCAGTTGAACGGCAAAATCCCATAGTTGCTGGAAATAATCGGATGCATAATAAATATTTCCCCATTGGAACCCCAGCCACTGGATATCTTCTTTGATAGAGTCAACATACTCCATATCTTCTTTAGTTGGGTTGGTATCGTCAAAACGTAAATTACATACGCCTCCATATTGAGACGCAATACCAAAATCCAAACAAATGGCTTTAGCGTGTCCGATGTGTAAATATCCATTAGGTTCGGGCGGAAAGCGTGTCTGAACTCTTCCACCGTTTTTACCCTCTTTTAAGTCTTTTTCTACGGCCTGTTCTATAAAATTCAGGCTCTTCTTTTCCGTAACTTCTGCGTTTGTTTCAGTCATAGTGATTTCCTTTTTACACATATGTCTGCAAAAGTAATGATTCTTTTTGTTTTATTCTTTATTTGACAGGAATATATCCACTTTTTTTAATAGATTTGTAGGGAAGGAGCTGAAGTTTATATGCTTGTAAATACATAGGTATAATACTAAGCTTAAATATAATATTGTAAATCAAGACTAAAGAATATGGTAAAGTTTATCGAATCGGAACTCGTAGACCTTCGTAGAGAGGTGAACGAAATGTGGACTCTTGTTTATAATCAGCTGAGCTGTGCTGGAGAAGCCGTTTTAACTTTTGATCGTGAATTGGCACAGCAAGTAATAATAAGAGAAAAACGTGTCAATGCGTTTGAGTTGAAAATCGATTGTGATGCCGAAGATGCTATTGCTCTTTATAATCCGGTAGCAATTGATTTGCGCTTTGTATTGGCGATGCTTAAAATCAATACTAATCTGGAGCGTTTGGGAGACTTTGCCGAGGGCATTGCCCGTTTTGTTGTACATTGTGACAAAGAAGAGTTGGATGAAGATTTGTTATACGAACTTCGTTTGAAGGAAATGGTGGATCAAGTTCTGTATATGTGCGATACGGCTAAGAAAGCGCTGAATGAAGAAAGTGTAGAGCTAGCGCTTTCTGTTTTTGGAAAAGATAATTTGCTGGATGAGATCAATGCCAATGTAAGTACAATTCTAGCTACTTATCTGGAAAACCATAAAGAGGATATTCGTACTTGCTTGGATCTGGCAGATGTTTTTCGTAAGTTAGAACGTTCCGGTGATCATATTACTAATTTGGCAGAAGAAATTGTTTTTTACATTGATGCGGAAGTTTTGAAACATCAGAAAAAAACAATAAAAGGTAAAGTAGATAAAGAAAAGAAGGAAAAAGAATAGGAAGTGTAAGGAACATTTTTTATCTTTGCGTCTACTAAACGGTGCTGGGATGGGAGATTATGAGAAAGTAAAAAAAACTCTAAATATGAAGAAATATGTTATATGACATATAATTATATTTGGAAGGTGTCAAAAAATGCTCCATCTTTGCACTGTTATCCTGAAAACAATCTTTTTACCTTAAAAAAACTAATACCTATTGAAAACTAAAAACGGGTCTTTGTGAAAAGACCCGTTTTTTATGTTTATATGAGGTTATTGTTATATTTAAAAATTGAACTTGTGTTTATTTACATGCCTTTTCGATTCTCTTTTAGATTTTACGACAAAGTAAAATTAATAGATAATAATCTATTAATGACACGGAAAATTATGTTTTGTATAAAGAAATAGAGAAATGTTTTTAGAGCTTTAAATAAAAAAGCTTTAGAGAAGCCTCCTTGAATTTGTTACGAATTTCTTATATTCTGTTCTACTTATCGGAAATATAAACTTTTTAATAGCTTCTTTATATTAAATATGCATTTTTCTAATTAACTTTGCGACTTATATCGTTATTTTTTTTGGTAAAAATGAAACATAAATATTTGAAGTATAGCATACTTTGTTTATTCTTATTCTTTATAGGGAAGCTGTCGGCACAAATTAGAGGACTTGTGACAGATTCTCTTACGCATGAACCTCTTTCTTATATTTCTGTATATTATGACGGAAAAGGTGTGGGGAGTATTACGGACAATACGGGATACTATCGTGTAGAAACTCGTGACGGTTGGACGGAACTGACTTTCTCGGCAATGGGTTATGTGAAAAAGAAAGTGAAAATTGTACCTGGAGTAACGAAAAGATTAAATGTTCAGCTTGTGCCTGATGACATAGTCTTAAGTGAAGTGGTTGTAAGGCCGAAAAAGGAACGATATAGGAAGAAGAATAATCCGGCTGTAGAGATGATGAAGAAAGTAATAGCTTCGAAGAAAAAGAATAGTCTGGATGATAATGATTTTTACAGATATGACAAGTATGAGAAAATCACTATGGCTTTGAATGATATGACTCCTGAAAGATTGAATAAAGGATTATATAAAAAGCTTCCGTTTCTAACTGATCAAGTAGAGGCTGATGAAGAGACAAATCAGCTTGTTGTACCTGTATCTGTGCAGGAAACAGCTTCGGAAGTACTCTATAGGAAGGATCCGAAGTTAAAGAAAACTTTAGTGAAAGGGGTGAATTCTACTGGCATTGACAATTTGTTTGATGTTGGAGATGCAGTGACTGAAATCATGCAGGAAGTATTTGCAGATGTGAATATTTACGACAATAATATCTATTTGCTTAAAAAACAGTTTGTGAGTCCGATATCGGATAATGCTATTTCCTTTTATAAGTTCTACATTATGGATACCATATATGTAGAGAAAGATAAGTGTTTTCATTTGTCGTTTGTTCCCCAGAATTCGCAGGACTTTGGGTTTACAGGACATCTATATGTTTTGGCGGACTCTTCTTATACGGTTAAGAAATGCATGATGCAATTGCCTAAACATACAGGTGTCAATTTTGTGGAGAATTTGAAAATTACTCAAGAGTACGGAATCTTACCGAATGGCGAATGGGCTGTGATGCTGGATGATATGTCAACAGACATTTATCCTCCTATTTTAAAGTTGCAGGGGATGTTAGTGAGGAGAACTACTCGTTATAACAATCATTCGTTTGCCGCTATACCGGAAAAAGAATTTGGAAACAGCCGCTCTAAGCAAACAGCGCCTGACGCATTAATGAAAGACGCGAATTTTTGGGCGGAACATCGCCAAATACCCCTTTCTAGAAAAGAGGCTTCGATGGATTCGTTTGTAGAAGATATTGAAAATGCACCGAATCTGAGGTTCGTAATATTTGCCTTGCGTCTTTTTGTGGAGAATTATATGGAAACCGGGTCGGAAAAAACACCTAGTAAGGTGGATGTCGGACCCTTAAGTACTATCCTATCCAGCAATTATGTTGATGGCTTGCGCTTGCGGTTTGGTGCTACTACCACGGCTAATTTTAACCCGCATTTATTTTTGAAAGGGTATTATGCGTATGGTATGAAAGACCACCGTTCGAAATATAATGCGGAAGTGGAATACTCTTTTGAAAAGAAAGCTTATATGCCTTTTGAGTTTCCTCGTAATTCAATTTCTATAGCGTACCAGTATGATGTGCAATCTCCTGTAGATAAATTCCTTTCTATGGATAAGGACAATATGTTTAACTCTATTAAAACTTCTAAAGTTGACTTGATGTCATATTTCCGTAAGATAGCCCTGAAGTATGAGTATGAAGCATATAGCGGTTTTTCTACGAAGTTGGAGTTGAAAGTTATTAATGACGAACCTACTGGAAAACTTTATTATATACGTAATGATGGTAGCGAAACGCCTAATTTAGTTCATGATATCAGTACCACTGAAGTGGGATTGACTTTACGTTATGCTCCGGGTGAAGAATATATTAATTCCAAGCAGAAACGTTCGGTAATCAACCGGAATGCGCCGGTTTTCACTTTGTCACATACTATAGGAATAAAAGGTTTGTTTGGCGGAGATTATAATTTTAACTTAACGGAGTTTTCCGTATTTAAACGTGTATGGCTTGCTTCATGGGGACGTATGGATGTTCGTTTGCGTTTGGGAGCGCAATGGGATAAAGTGCCGTTCCCATTATTGACTACTGCTCCTGCTAATCTTTCATATTTCTTGCAAAGTGGCACATTTAACTTAATGAATAATATGGAGTTTCTTAATGATCGCTATGCCTCATTGGACTTGGATTACGATATGAACGGAAAATTATTAAATCGTATTCCTTTTCTCCGTCGGTTAAAGTGGCGTGAGCATTTCGGAGTGAAAGTAATGTATGGTGATTTGACGGAGAAAAATAATCCTGATTTACGTCCAGGAGATGGAGATCTGTTTCTATTTCCAATACGAGACGGACATCCGGGCAGTTTTGCGATGGAATCGAATAAACCTTATATAGAGTTTGTTGCGGGCGTCCATAATATATTTAAGATACTTCAGGTGGAATATGTTCGTCGTTTGACTTATCTTGATCATCCTGATATTAGTAAAAACGGAATTCGTTTTGGTATTAAGTTTTCTTTTTAAATATTACGTATATGGCACAACCTTTAGCAGAGCGATTACGTCCGAAGACTTTGGACGAATATATAGGACAGAAACATCTGGTAGGTTCTGGCGCTGTTTTACGGAAAATGATTGATGCGGGACGTATCTCGTCTTTCATTCTCTGGGGACCTCCCGGTGTAGGAAAAACCACTTTGGCACAAATTATAGCTAATAAATTGGAGACTCCCTTTTATACCTTAAGTGCGGTAACTTCGGGAGTAAAAGATGTGCGTGATGTAATAGACCGTGCTAAAGGTAATCGTTTCTTTTCTCAAGCAAGTCCAATTTTATTTATTGATGAAATTCATCGTTTTAGTAAATCACAACAAGATTCCTTGTTGGGTGCGGTAGAAACCGGGACCGTGACTTTGATAGGTGCGACTACTGAAAATCCTTCTTTTGAGGTGATTAGGCCATTGCTGTCCCGTTGCCAGCTATATGTTTTAAAATCATTAGAAAAAGATGATTTGTTAGAACTGCTTCAACGGGCAATTACTACGGACGTTATTTTAAAGGAACGGCATATTATTTTGAAAGAGACGGATGCCATGCTTCGTTTTTCAGGAGGAGATGCCCGGAAATTATTGAATATTCTAGAGTTGGTAGTAGATGCCGATTCGGATGAAGAAGTTGTTATTACAGATGATAAAGTGACAGAACGTCTACAGGAGAATCCATTGGCTTATGATAAAGACGGAGAAATGCACTATGATATCATTTCGGCTTTTATCAAATCGATACGTGGAAGTGATCCTGATGGTGCGCTATATTGGTTAGCCCGAATGATAGAAGGAGGAGAGGACCCAAAATTTATTGCTCGCCGTTTGTTAATTTCGGCTTCCGAGGATGTCGGTTTGGCTAATCCGAATGCATTATTATTGGCGAATGCAGCCTTTGAAGCTGTGATGAAAATAGGATGGCCTGAAGGGCGTATTCCTTTAGCGGAAGTTACCGTATATCTAGCTACTAGTCCGAAAAGTAATTCTGCATACGAAGGTATCGGTAATGCTTTGGAAACTGTTCGACAGACGGGTAATTTGCCTGTTCCGCTTCATTTGCGCAATGCGCCCACTAAACTGATGAAAGATTTAGGGTATGGTAAGGATTATAAATATGCGCATGCTTATAAAGGAAATTTTGTTGAGCAGCAATTTCTTCCTGATGGAGTGGAGAAATGTCGTTTCTGGCATCCGCAGGATAATTTGGCAGAAGCTAAGTTAAAAGAGCGGATGAAGAATTTATGGAGAGAACGCTATGATGATTAAAAAGGGATGAAAAAATAAGCATCAGGATCAATGTGATACGAGTGAAATTGTAGTGTGAATGTTTGCAGTCATCAAAGAAATGAAGTTATAAATTTATTTTATCGTGAAACATTTGTAAAAATCATAGTAATATGAAAATAAAAGTATTAGATGGTTATGGTCTAAATCCCGGAGACCTTTCGTGGAAAGGTTTCGAAATGCTGGGAGAATGTACGGTATATGATCGTACGTATCCGGAGCAGATTCTAAAACGTGCCGCAGAAGCAGAGGTGCTGATTACAAATAAAACCGTTTTGACGGCTGAAATTATGAAAGCGCTTCCTAAATTAAAATATATTGGAATTCTTGCTACAGGATATAATGTAGTGGATGTGAAAGCAGCCAAAGAATTGGGGATTATAGTGACAAACATACCCGCTTATAGTACGAATTCCGTTGCACAAATGGTTTTCGCTCACATTTTAGCTATCACCCAACGTGTAGAATATTATACGCAAGAAAACCGGAAAGGACGGTGGACGAATTGTAATGACTTTTGTTATTGGAATACTCCACTTATAGAACTGGCGGATAAGCAAATAGGTATTGTAGGGTTCGGAAATACAGGACAAGCGACTGCTCGCATTGCTTTAGCATTTGGTATGAAGGTATTGGTCTATACCTCGAAAAAAGTGGAACAATTACCTGCGGGTGTGACAAAAACTTCTATGGATGATTTGTTCCGTAATTGTGACATTGTTAGCCTTCATTGCCCGTTGACAGACACTACGAAAAATCTGGTGAATGCAAAATATCTTAAGTTGATGAAACCCTCAGCAATTCTCATCAATACAGGCCGAGGACCTTTGGTTAATGAAAAAGATTTAGCTGATGCATTAAATAATGGTACTATTTATGCTGCCGGTTTAGATGTACTTTCCACCGAACCACCAACGGTAGATAATCCGTTACTTACTGCTAAGAACTGCTATATAACTCCTCATATCGCATGGGCTACCAAAGAAGCACGCTTGCGTTTAATGGATGTAGCCGTAGAGAACTTGCGTAGTTTTTTGTCAGGCACAGTTGTTAATAATGTAGCCCTCTGAATAACTTAACTTTGAGACAAGATGTATTCATTTACTATACCTACTTTCGTGCAAGTGTTAGAGTTCTTCGGAACTTTTGCATTTGCTATCAGTGGTATTCGTTTAGCTTCTGCTAAACGTTTTGATTGGTTTGGTGCATATGTGGTTGGTGTATCAACAGCCATTGGCGGAGGAACCATCCGAGATTTATTGTTAGATATGACTCCTTTCTGGATGACTAATCCTATTTATTTGATTTGTTCAGCTTTAGCTTTATTATGGGTTATATTGTTTGGCAAGATGGTTATTCGTCAACAGAGTACATTTTTTATATTTGACTCTATCGGATTAGCATTATTTACAGTCGTAGGAATTGAAAAAACATTATCATTAGGATTTCCTCTATGGGTGGCAACAATTATGGGTACAATAACCGGTGCCGCCGGAGGAGTGATTCGGGATGTTTTTATCAACGAAGTACCTTTGATATTCAGAAAGGAGGTTTATGCCTTAGCTTGTGTAGTTGGAGGTTTGACATATGGCCTATGTGAATGGTTGAAGATTGATTTTATTGTAACCGAACTTATTAGCGGAATAAGTGTTTTTGTGGTAAGAATTCTTGCTGTAAAATATCATTTATCTTTACCTGTATTAAAAGGCGAAAAGACCTCGGATGACTAATAGAGGCTAATTTTGATATTATAAGGGATAAAAACTGGTATGTACCGGTATTTATCCCTTTTCTTGTCTAAATATTTCTGGAATGAAAACAATCTATATTTATACTTGCATTGAGAATTTTAAACCGGATTATTAACTAAACCAAAAATCTTTATGAATACGATTGTTTTTAAAAAAGAATTATTAGAGGTACAAGACGAATTACGTCGTTTCGCCTATAAGTTGACTTCGGACAGAGAAGAAGCAAATGATCTCTTACAAGAGACTTCATTGCGTGCGTTGGATAACGAAGACAAATATGTACCTGATACTAATTTTAAGGGATGGATGTATACCATAATGCGTAATATCTTTATTAATAATTATCGTAAAGTTGTCCGTGACCAGACATTTGTTGACCATACTGATAACTTATATCATTTAAATTCTTCACAAGAGTCCGGTTTTGATTCTACAGAACAGGCTTATGATATGCGTGAAATCCATAAAGTAGTCAACAATTTGCCAAAGGAATATAAAATACCTTTTGCAATGCATGTTTCAGGTTTTAAATATCGCGAGATAGCTGATAAATTGAATTTGCCTCTCGGTACAGTTAAGAGCCGTATCTTTTTTACCCGGCAGAGGTTACAAGGACAATTAAAAGATTTTGTTTAAAAATTATTTTCGAAAAACAAGGCTGAAAAGATTATGTAACTATCATTTTTCTATGAAATTTTGTTGATTTTAGATTTTTTATGATAATTATTTTATAGTATTAAGGGAAATATCTATTTTTGTAAAGCAAATAGTTAGAACCTTAAAACTGTAACCTATGAAAAAACAAATCAAATTCAGCCTTGTTTACCGTGATATGTTTCAATCGTCGGGAAAATACCAGCCTCGCGTAGATCAACTGACGAGAATAGCTCCCTATATCATAGAAATGGGGTGTTTTACACGGGTGGAAACGAATGGTGGAGCTTTTGAACAAGTAAATCTATTATACGGGGAAAACCCCAATAAGGCTGTACGAGCCTTTACCAAACCTTTTCATGATGCCGGAATTCAAACGCATATGCTTGATAGGGGTTTAAATGCATTGCGGATGTATCCCGTTCCAGCAGATATACGTCGACTTATGTATAAGGTAAAGAAGGCTCAAGGGGTGGATATAACTCGTATATTTTGCGGATTGAATGAAGTGCGTAATATAATTCCTTCTATTAAATATGCATTGGATGCTGGAATGATTCCTCAAGCGACCTTATGTATTACTTCTTCTCCTGTGCATACGGTAGAATACTATTCTAAAATTGCCGATCAACTAATTGAAGCAGGTGCACCTGAAATTTGTTTAAAAGATATGGCAGGAATCGGTCAGCCTGTCGTACTTGGGAAATTGGTGAAAGATATTAAAAAGAAACATCCTGAAATTATTATCCAATATCATGGGCATTCCGGACCGGGATTGTCTATGGCTTCTATTCTTGAAGTGTGCAAAAATGGTGCAGATATTATTGATACGGCTGTAGAACCATTATCTTGGGGAAAAGTTCATCCAGATATTATTTCTGTTCAGTCAATGCTGAAAAATGCAGGATTTGATGTGCCGGAAATTAATATGAATGCGTATATGAAAGTGCGAAGTTTGACACAGGAATTTATAGATGATTTTTTAGGTTATTTTATGGACCCTACTAACAAAAATATGTCTTCCTTATTATTAGGATGCGGATTGCCCGGCGGTATGATGGGTTCTATGATGGCAGATTTAAAAGGAGTACATTCTGGTATTAATCTGATATTAAAAGGTCAGAGGAAAGAACCTATGACGCTTGATGAATTAATGGTAATGTTATTTGATGAAGTAGCTTATGTATGGCCTAAACTGGGATATCCTCCGTTGGTAACTCCGTTCAGTCAATATGTGAAGAATGTGGCATTAATGAATGTGATGCAGCTGATAAAAGGAGAGGAGCGATTCTCCATGATTGATAACCATACTTGGGATATGATTTTGGGTAAGAGTGGACGTCTACCTGGTAAACTTGCACCGGAGATTATAGAATTAGCAAAGTCTAAGGGATATATATTTACGGAAGATGATCCTCAGAGCTATTATCCAGACGAATTAGATAAATATCGTAAAGAGATGGATGAGAATGGTTGGGAATATGGTGAAGATGACGAAGAACTCTTTGAACTAGCCATGCATGACCGCCAATATAGGGATTATAAGTCGGGAGTGGCTAAACAACGTTTCTTGGATGATTTGCAGCGTGCTAAAGATATGGCTATGGCTAAACAGGGTATGAGTGAGGAAGAGATTCGAAAAATTAAGCGTGCTAAGGCTGATCCTATCATAGCTCCGCGAAGAGGACAAATATTATATGATGTAAGTTTTGATGGGCATCGTACGGAACCGTTTATTGGACGCAAATATCAACATGATGAGGTCTTCTGTTCCCTGTCTACTCCGTGGGGTGAGAATGAAGATGTGCTTACTGGTTTTACAGGACGAATTGTAGAAGTTTGCGCTAGACCGGGGCAGGTGGTGGAGTCTGGAGAGATATTAGCATATATTGAACGATCGGAAATATTTGCGTAGAGCTTTATGATTAAAAAATGCCTTTCGAATGAAAGATAGAAGTGAAATGACATATTTTTGAAATTTAAAAAAGGCACAGGTTTCTAGAAATAAAAGTAAGTGTAGAAACCTGTGTTATTTGGTGCTTGTATTAGGGATATTCACTGAATGTCCCTTTATTATTAAAAAGATGTCAGAATTTTATGATAATTAGGGATATTCTTAAAATATAAAAGTTAAAGCCAACTAATTAGCAATACTTTGAGTATAAATTAGTTGGCTAATTTATATTATTTGCTGAATGTCTCGAAATAGAACTTATATGTAGAAAAGCTGGGGAACTGTTTATGCTATATCATCCTGAATTTGTAAATTGCTCATTTTTTTGCTTATTTGGAATGGAAAATCCGGATATTCATAAAGGCGGAATCTAGGTTCTGTTTCACCTTGTGTATAAGTCCAAATACTGCTATAATCTTCTATGTCTTCTCCCATTTTGTCGATCTGTCGTAAATAAGCTGCAATAGATTTATTTTCCGTAATATAAATGTTTCCCATCTTTTCAATAATAGGGCTATGTAATCTTGTGCCATCATGCTCGAATTTCAAAATGCGTTTGCCATTTTCGGTAATTCCTACTAATTGAAAGGTCATACTTTTGCCAATGGCCGGTAGATTTAGAACATTACGATCTGTAGCAAGAAATGGCAAATGATGCTTTCTCATAAAATGCTGTATATTTGTGGCGGCGTTTTTACCTGATTTTAAAAGTGCATTTAGTTCATCTGCTTGCTCTTTTGTCATTTTTCCATATATTTTTTCTTCATTTTGTTCTTGTAATGAACGGCTATTAGGCGCGAAAACCGCATAGTTCTCTTCAAATCCTTTGACAGAAAATGTATAATAACAGATAATTCCCAATGAATTGAGCACCTGCCGTAATCTTGTTGTATGTCCTCGGCGTGAAGCTGCTACGGTATATACAAGCTGATTAGTGATGATCCATCCTGCCGATAAGATTTTACGGATTGCTTCTTGTGCATCAGGGGTAACCTCCAGTGGAGTTTGAAAATGAGTTTGTATGATAAATTGTTTAACGCCAATAGTGGAAGCTTTTTCTTTAAATTCGCGTAGAATATCAATTAGTTCTTCGTTTATACGCATCGGTAAATAGGCTAATAATCTGCTTCCTAACCTTACTCGTTGTAATTCCGCATACTTTTCTCCTTCCGGCCGTGATTGGTTTGCTTTTTGCTTGCGAAGAGCCATGCGATAAACTGCTTCGAGAATATTTTGCAATGTTTTATTTTGACTCATAAGTGCATCTCCTCCCGTAATAAGAATATCTCGTAATTGCGTGTCTTCTTCGAAATAATTCATTAGTCTGCGAAGTTTATGCTTCCAAGCTTCTTTAGGAAGTAATGATTCGAATTCAAAATTAAGATGTTTACTTTGGAAATCATACATACGTTGGCAAGATGCACATAGTCCTCCACAAGCACGCCCCATTGTATCGGGAATTAATATAGCTACTTCTGGATATCTTCTGTGGATATTATGTCCATCCGGTAAGATCCATCCGGCAGCATTCGGCTTGCCGGGTTCTACAATATCTTCCTTTTCCCATGCACGGATTTGTCCATATGTTTCTACCAAATGAGGAGAATAGAGAATATAACTGCGGATTGCTTCGTCATTGTATTTGTTTTTACTTATACTAAGTAATGATAAATAATAAGGAGTGGCAAAAAATGGCATTCCTTTTTTGCGTGCTTTGGATAAAAGATACATGGTCTCACTTGAGAGGGAATTATCTAGAAAACGATTTAATTCGGAAGGTGTTTTGATGGCCATTGAAAGTTGAAATCGAAAATCGTTCCACCATTTTTCAACTAGTAGGTATTTTTCTTCATATTTCATATTCTCGTCGAAATGAAAACGTGAAGAAGCTGACTTTCGGTTTTCTATCTTCTGAATTAATAAATGTAACATTCGTTTTTTATTTTCCTTTCGTATTTCGATTACTTCAGGATCTAATCCGGTTTTCCATCGCTGACTTCTATTTTTTACTTGCTGGGCAGATAGAATATTTTGTTCAGGAGTTTCTAATCTATTAAATAAATAGTATAAATCTATAAATATATCAGTATTGATTTCTGTATTTTCCAATTGTCCTGTAAGAAATTGAAAAAGTAAAAAAATTGTTTGTACTGATATATCTTGATTAGTGGATAATTCATGAATATTTTTTTCATCATAGTCAATAATGAGTTGAATTTGCTTCCCTGCATAACTATGTATTTTACCAGAAGAATTCAGGTATTGTTTAAGTTTGTCCTTAAATTCTTGATTGTTTGAACTGTCCTCGGCTATATGGGCTATTTGAGGCAATTCTTTATAATATAATTGTTTTAATTGAGAAAGTGTCAGTGAAAGCATATTCTTTTGTTTCATAAGCAGTTGTTTAAAGTTGTTTATAATAATGTTCAATTACCTATTCTTATTATAAAGGTTTTTTTATAAAAACTGTTCATCAGAGATGGCAGTTGTTTTGGCGGAAAAATCAGAGTTATTCGTTATACCTCATCCACGATAAACTTACGTATTTTAGTTTATAAAATCATAAGTATATACACATGTTTTATATTGATATATAATTTACTATTATATAGGTATAATTTTTTTTCGGAATTGTAATAATTCAATAGTCTGATTAAAAACTAAGAATAATAAAAGGATACCGATCTTGTTGTATATAGTACACTAGACCACGCTTATCTTGTTATTGAAAAAAGTTTTTGTGCGTAGTTGTATCGTCAAAGGTAATAAAAAACAATTTTCCTGCAAAGTTTTTAGAAGAATAAAATGTAAATTGAAGCTTTAGCAAACTATTTTTTATATCTGAGTGAAAAATATTTTAAAGTCAGTGTTATAACAACATTTTGCGTGAGATGTTTCC
>ERZ825137.921-NODE-921-length-40306-cov-5.905940_pt1 | contig 40306 bp, 24 predicted proteins | sample MGYA00519873_ERZ825137 | MGnify/ENA primary metagenome ERZ825137 (study PRJEB31778, sample SAMEA3449190) | human gut metagenome | biome: human gut; feature: human-associated habitat; material: faeces | place: United Kingdom | collected 2010/2012 ...
GTCTGGAGTAAACTTACAGTCCTACTCAAACACATCTTATCACAACGAAGAGCTTAAGTCATTAACCAGATACAGGTTTGATAAAGTACAAGAACGAGCAAAACTGAAAACTTCTATCTCACGCCTTGTTAACATCCTTTTCCCTGAACTGGAAAAACTTGTTCCTAGTCTTCACATGGTTTCTATATACGCACTCTTAGCCGAGTTTCCTTCTTCTGCTCAGATTGCTTCATGCCATCTGACTCGCCTCACAAATCTGCTGGCGAATGCTTCTAAGGGACACTACAATAAGGAAAAAGCCATAGAAATCCGAAATGCCGCCAAACATTCCATCGGTTCAAATATGCCTGCAAAATCTCTTGAACTAAAGCACACAATTCGGCTTATTCAGGAATTAACTTCTGAGATTGATGAAATAGAATGCTCCATTAAATCCATTATGGACGAAATCCGCTCTCCAATTCTTTCCATCCCCGGTATCAATTACCGAATGGGTGCGATGATCATTGCTGAGATTGGCGACTTCAACCGTTTTAGTTCCCCTGACAAGATACTTGCCTATGCAGGACTTTCTCCCTCTACTTACCAATCAGGTCAGCTTGACGGCTGTTATTCTCACATGGAAAAGCGTGGTTCCCGTTACCTCCGCTATGCGCTGTTTAATGCGACAAAATTTGTCTGCATTTGGGATAATCAGTTCTCTGCTTATCTTGCAAAGAAGCGTTCCGAAGGCAAACACTATAATGTTGCCATATCCCATGCTGCCAAGAAACTGGTCAGGGTTATTTACCAACTAGAAAAGTCAGGGCAGCTTTATCATAGAGCAGCATAAAATTTAACTTCATATCTCCTTTTAGAGCACCTGCAAAGATGCTCTTATTGTCATGCAGTTTTCAAGGTTCAAATATATCTGAAAAGCATTTCTGCAATTTACTCAAAAAATCTTCATTTTAACCTTGACTTTTAATAGTTAGACTTTATTTTCCGCATTTATTTTCTTTCACTTATTTTTCCCGCTTTTTCCCCTCATTTCTTTTTCTCGCGTTTATTTTCTTTCATTTATTTTTCCCGCTTATCTCCCCCATTCATTTTTCCGTTTTTCTTTTCTCCCGCTCTTTTCTTCTCGTTGTCATTTTCTTTATATGCATTCTACTCTTTTTTCCGTTCTTCGGAAATCAATCTGCGGACCGCGTCCACTGCCACCCGGATCGCCATGTCCGTATCGTGCACTACCGGGTTCTCAAGTCCTGCTTTCTCACGTTCCTGATTCGCGATCACAAGAAAACACGAGCCGACCCGCACCCCGAGGCTGCTCGCCACAACAAACAGAGCCGCCGATTCCATTTCCGAGGCAAGACAGCCGAGTTGTTTCCACGCCTCCCACTTATGAAGCAGATCGTAGCCTACCGGCTTTCTCTCCGGTTCATGCTGACCGTAAAACGAATCTTTGCACTGTACAACTCCCGTATGGAACGGATATCCTTTTGATTTAGCAGCTTTCACAAGCGCATTCGTCACTGTCAGATCGGGCACTGCCGGAAATTCGATCGGCGCATACTCCCTGCTCGTTCCTTCCATCCTGATCGCCCCTGTTGACACAACGATATCTCCGCTTTTCACATCTGTCTGCATTCCGCCGCAAGTTCCGATCCTGATAAACGTATCCGCACCGCACCTACAAAGTTCTTCCATTGCAATAGCTGCCGACGGTCCTCCTATTCCCGTAGATGTAACGCTTACCTTCACTTGATCGAGCGTTCCTGTATATGTCACATACTCTCTGTTATCTGCAATCAACACCGGGTTATCTAAATATTGCGCGATCTTCACACATCTTTTCGGATCTCCGGGCATAATGACGTACTTCCCGATTCCCCCTTTTGCAGTTTGTATATGATACTGTCTGTTCGGATCTTCCGAATAATTTTTCATCTGCTGTTCCTCCTCACTTTGCCGGTAAAAACAAAACCGCCGCAAAACAGACAGGCTATTTTAAAAAATCCCCCATCTATTTTGCGGCAGTTTGCTCTGCATTTTTTACCTTTTATATAATAGTGAACCGCCCACCGGTTAAATCCAATGGGGTTCCGGTTTCAAGTCAGAAGCTGCCTGACATCTTAATACTCAAACACTGCCACACCATAGGCCGGAAGCGGGTATGCGATCGAATACGCCTGACCGTCGCATTCCTTTTTCACCGGTTTGTAAGTAAGCGGACGTTTTTCCCCTTTTCCTCCGTACTTTTCCTCATCACTGTTCAAAACAAGCTTCAGCGTTTTCCTCGTCGGAACGCCGACTCTGTAATCTTCTCTTTCCACAGGAGTAAAGTTGCAGACGAAAAGCAAATTCTTTTCTTTATTCTTGGAATGTCTTACAAAGCTGTAAATACTTCTGAAAATATCATCCGCATTGATCCACTCAAATCCCGCCGGATCATTGTCCATTTCATAAAGGGCTTTATTGTTTTTATACAAATGAAGCAGATCCCGATACCAGTTCTGAATATCTCTGTGCTCAGGTTCGGCGAGCAGGAACCAATCGATCTCTCTCTTTTCGCTCCATTCTCTAAGCTGTGCAAATTCCTGACCCATGAACAGAAGTTTCTTTCCCGGATGGCCCATCATAAACGCATAGCCTGCTTTTAGGTTGGCAAATTTATCGAACCCAAGTCCCGGCATTTTATTGATCATCGAACACTTCAGATGAACAACTTCGTCATGCGACAACACAAGAATATAATTTTCACTGTATGCATACTGCATCGCAAACGTCATCATATGATGTGCATTTTTACGGAAATACGGATCAAGTTTCATGTACTCCGTAAAATCGTGCATCCATCCCATATTCCATTTCAGGCTGAAACCAAGGCCGTCGTCTTCGGGCGATCCTGTCACCTTCGGCCATGCCGTCGATTCTTCCGCGATCATCACAGCGCCTTTGTTCCGTCCCAGAACAACCGAATTCAAATGTTTAAAGAAATCGATCGCCTCAAGATTCTCGTTGCCTCCGTATTTGTTCGCGACCCACTGTCCGTCCTGTTTTCCGTAATCAAGATAGAGCATCGACGCAACAGCATCCACACGGAGCCCGTCCACATGGAAATGTTCGATCCAGAATAATGCGTTTGCAATCAGGAAGTTGCGCACTTCCGCTTTTCCGTAATCAAATACTTTCGTTCCCCAATCCGGATGTTCTCCGAGTCTGGGATCTGCATACTCGAATGTCGGAGTTCCGTCAAAATCAGCAAGCCCGTGAGCATCTTTCGGAAAATGCGCCGGAACCCAGTCAAGAATCACTCCTATATTGTTTTTATGCAGAAGGTCAACCAGATATGCAAAATCTTCAGGACTTCCGTATCTTGAAGTCGGCGCATAATATCCCGTAACCTGATATCCCCACGAACCGTCAAACGGATGCTCTGCAATGCCCATCAGTTCTACATGAGTGTATCCCATCTCTTTTACATATTTTACGATCGCCTCGGCGAACTCTCTGTATGTGTAGAATCCTTCATCTTCCCTTCCCGGGTGACGCATCCACGAACCCATATGAACTTCATAGATCGACATCGGATTCTTCTTATGATTCCATGTCTTCCGCGCTTTCATCCATGCGTCATCCGTCCATCTTATACGGGAAAGATCCGTAATACGAGACGCCGTTCCCGGACGAAGCTCCGCATAATTTGCAAACGGATCCGCCTTATAAAGAAGCTCGCCTTTCTGCGTCTCAATACAGAACTTATAGAGCTGTCCTTCTTTCGCTTCCGGTACAAACTTCACATAAATACCGAGAGGCTCCTGACGCTCCATTCTGTCTCTTTCCAAATTCCAGTCATTAAATTCCCCGACTACAGACACATTCTTCGCATTCGGCGCCCATACCGCGAAATAAACGCCCTCCGTTTTGTCGTTCACTACTTTATGTGCGCCTAATTTTTTATAGATCTCGTAATGGTTTCCCTGACCAAACAGGTAATGATCCAATTCTCCTATCTCATAGGCATGTTCATTCGCTTTCATACTTGCCGCATCCGCCGCAGTGTTTTTCGCCGGACTGTTCGCCCTGTTCCGGCTTGCGCCGCCTGACGCCTTTTTCACCGCACTGCCCGCCATACCGCCGGCTGCATGATTCACGATGCCTTTGCCTGCACTTTTTGCCGCGTTTCTGCCCGCACCTTTTCTCCTTGCCATAAAAGCCCACCTCGCCGTTTCCTCATAATAAAATATCGAAGCGTTTCTGCCCGCTTCCGTGATAGTTTCATTATACTTGATTCCGTCCAAAAAATAAAGAGAAACAGACAGCTCTTTCCCGCCCGTTTCTCTTGTATTTTGTCTATTTATGCACACATTTTAAATTATAGTCTATTATCATGCTTCTTTATATATTAAAATCTTTTTCAGAAAGAATAATACGGTCTGACTCGTCTGTATTTCTTCCGAAAACTTTCCGCATCAATTTCTTCGCGGACGCCTTCTGAGAATGACGGATCGCGTCATCCATAACTTCTTTCACTTCCGCAACCGTCACAAAATGATCTTCTCTCTGCAGAGAATCAATTTTACTATACAGCGCAAGAATTCCCATCTCGTCAATGTGATATCCGTTTTCTTTCGCATACGTCTGACCGAACGTAACAAGCTCATCGTTGATGAAAATCGGCACTTCCAGTCTTGATGTGAATTTTTTCCTGAATTCTCTGTTCGATGACAACAGTCTGTCAAGCGGCTTTCTCTGCTCTTCCAAGACGATCAGCATCTCGCCTGTATCCTGCTCCATCGCTTTATTAAGACGCGCAACTGTCTTTTCATTCATTTTGGACGCTTTCTCAATGATCAGAGCGCCGCCGTAAAGTTTTTCGACAATATCGCTGATCTTCTTCTTATTCAGAGAATCTCCTGTCACGATCGCGACCTTGCCCTGACGGATGTCTCTTTGCTTCTGGATCGCTTTCACGACGTCAACGGCAAGAACCGTTTTTCCGTTGCCTTTATTTCCAATGATAAGCAAGTTGCCCGTTCTCGAAGTCCCTTTTCTGTTCGTACAGTTCTTATCCTGCTCAAGCACATCGACAAGCTGTTCGCTCATTCCGCGCACCGGAACAAAGTAAGAAAACAGTTTCTTCTGTTCCTCTGTAAGTCCGGCTCTCGTTCCGATACCGCTTTGCATCTCAAGGTCATATCTTCCATGTACGACAAAACCGGTATCCATTGACAATGCATCCGAGATCTCATCGAGCGGAAGCGGCGCAGTCTTACCTGTCGCAATCAGCTTCGCAGTCTCTTTACGGCTAAGCGGTGTCGTCGCCGACATAATGTCGATCGGCTCGTCATCATCAGGAATCTCTCTGTCGTCATCCTCTCCCGAATAATCAGGATTTACTGTGAACTCATCCTCAATGTCCTGAATCTCTTCCGCGTCATCTTCCCCGAAGAAATACTCGTCATCTGCGTTTCCTTCCGCCTCTTCGATCACTTCATCCGCTTCTTCGTAGTAATCTTCTTCCGGTTCTTCAATCACTTCTTCTGACTCTTCATAGTAATCTTCTTCCGGTTCTTCGATCACTTCCTCTGATTCTTCATAGTAATCTTCCTCCGGTTCTTCGATCACTTCTTCTGATTCTTCATAGTAATCTTCTTCCGGCTCTTCGATCACTTCGTCTGCTTCTTCATAGTAATCTTCTTCCGGCTCTTCGATCACTTCGTCTGCTTCTTCGTAGTAATCTTCCTCCGGTTCTTCGATCACTTCCTCTGATTCTTCATAGTAATCTTCTTTCGGCTCTTCGATCACTTCGTCTGCTTCCTCATAGTAGTCTTCTTCAAAGTAATCGTCATCCAAATCTTCCTCGAACTCCTCGTCGAAATCTTCGTCAAAGTCATCATCAAAATCATCGTCGATTCTAAGATCCTCCGCAACCTGACCCATGTTTTCGCTTGGTTCTTCTTTTCTCTTAAGATATACTCCTGTAGGTTCTTTTTTTTCTTCTTCCGGCGGGATAATTCCCTCAATTTCATCAATCATACGTTGAATATCCGGCGGTAAAATCGGTGTTGTTTTCTTATTCGTCTCCATAGTATCCCCTTTTGCTGTATCCCCTGCTGAATCTATAACTTCTTCTTGTTCCGATTCGGATGCTCCTTCTGCATCCGTCCCCTCTTCAACCGGCTCATCCTCTCCTGCATTTTCTTCAAATCCCGAAAGGATATCTTCCAAACTGATCTGACCTGTAATCTGATCGTCCTCTTTTATTTCAGCGGCCGCTTCCGCTTGCGCTGCCTCCTCCGCTTGTGCGGCTTCTTCTGCTTGTGCCGCCTCTTCCGCTCTTGCGGCTTCTTCTGCTTGTGCCGCCCCTTCTGCTCTTGCGGCTTCTTCCGCTTTCGCCTCTTCTTCTGCCTGTAATGCGGCGCGGCGTTTTTCCTCTTTCAAACGACTTACCATGTCTATATCTGCAACCGACTCAATCTCTCCGATCGCCTGCTCCAGATCCGCAAGATCTTCTTCATCCTCGATCTCATCTTTTCTTACCGGACGGAATTTGATCTGGGATGTATTTCCCATATCCTTTTCTTTGCCGAATTCCGACTCCTCTTCATCCTCAAAGTCAAAATCCATCGCTCCTGTTTCCGTCAAATCGAACTCCGACTCTTCTTCGTCTTCAAAATCAAAGTCCATCGCTCCCGTTTCCGTCAAGTCAAACTCCGGCTCTCCTTCATCTTCAAAGTCAAAGTCCATCGCTCCCGTTTCCGTCAAGTCAAACTCCGGCTCTTCTTCATTCTCAAAGTCGAAATCCATCGCTCCCGTTTCCGTTAAATCAAACTCCGGCTCTTCTTCATCTTCAAAGTCAAAGTCCATCGCTCCCGTTTCCGTCAAATCAGATTCCGACTCTTCTTCATCTTCAAAATTAAAATCCATCGGAGCTGTCTCGTCTTGGAAATCATCTGCCGTCAATTCTTCCAACTCCGGATGAAGAAGTTTTCTCAATGCAACGTCTAACGGCATCGTATCTCCCAGTTTCTTTTTAGCAGGCTGCCTTTCTTCTTCCGGCTCTGCGGTTGTCTCCAGCACATCCGGTCCTTTTATTCCTTCCGGTACGCGCTCCTCCGGCTCATCGACTCCTTCTGCTTCGGAAACATCCGTCGGCAGATGTGCGTCTTCTGTCTGCCCGGCATCTTCCGCATCTATCAGCACCTGCTCGTCCTGTTCAACATGATCCTCTGCATCCTCCGCCGGTGAATCCGCTTCTAACGCCTTGATCTCGTCGGCTTCCCACGCTTCCGTATCTACTTCCACCGGGTCGTTCGGCAAAGTGATCTCTCTTACTCCTTCTGAGATCGTTTCCGGCATCATGTCCGGAACAAGTTCCTCCATTCCCTTCGGAACTCGTGCGTTCACCTGCTGTTCGGCAGCGAAATCAGCATCGGCAACTTCGGAGTCGGCAGCCATAAGTTCAGCTCCCGGCAAACCGTTTTCTTCTTCCTCCTGCTCGGATTCATCTGCCTCTGCATAAGAAAAAATATCAGGAATCTCCTCTGTCTCCTCGGACGTCCTTGCATAACGCTTATCGTACTTTTCCTGCTGGGAAGGAGTCAGTGGTTTGTACTGCATCTTTAGTTCCATCGCCTTATAGACATACTGCCCCTCGCTGAACCAAAGAATCAAATCGTCACACTCTTCCAGACATTCTGATGTCATACCGGCTTCCTGATACAGCTTCGCCAGTTCATATGCCCACTCTTCAATATATTCGGATTTCTTATATTCTTCAAGAGCTTCGATCTGCTGCTCGATCGGCGCCCTCTGCGCGCGGAGAATCTTATATCTTAAAATGTACTGATTCGGGTCTTTCGGCGCGATCTGCATAAACTCATCGTAAAAATCGATCGCCTCATCGACATTTCCCGTCTTAAGAGCCAATCCGCACAGACGGCTGATAATCTTACGGCTTCCTTCCGCCCGCTGATATGCAAGCGTCAAAATGTCATATCCCTTCTGATATTCTCCGGTTTTTTCATAAATTTCACTGACGTTTGACAACATCACTGCATTGCGCACGCGCCTCCAGTCAATTTCATCTGCGATCGCCGCTGCTCTGCTGTACGCGCCGCTCTCCATAAGTTCGAGCATCCGTTCAGTCTTTGATTTATATTCGTATTTATCCACCGCATTCACCTCATTAAAAATAGTTTTGTACAGGGCAGTGTCTTTCCTTCTATGTTTCTTTACATACTATATCTTTCAATATTTTATCATATGCATTTCGCAATGTCAAAAAAATGCACCCTCAATTAACATTGAAGATGCATTTTTATAATCTATTTAATTTTTTCATATTCTCTTTATTTTTAAATCGGAGGCAAATATTAGATTCTGTTCCTGTAAGACCTCTGCCATTGTTATTTGATCTGCGGTCGATTTATTAAGACCTGCTTATTAAATCTTCCCTCCTTCAATTAACAAATTCAAGTTCATAACAGTATCCTTATCACATATCACTTACGTTCCTTGTTTCCGGTACCACCACACATATTAAACCCGATATGCACGAATGATAATCTACTCAATGTTTCTTTACACATCTTTTGAAATTCTGCTATATGTGGTATCTATATTCAATATGTCTGCAAATGTTAAATCTTTCTGATCTCTATCCGGACTTCCAACTCTCCGATCAATTCTTTCGTTATTTTTATTCCGGATCATCTATCCTTGAGCAAAGGTCTCTTCTCCACAGGAACTTACACTTGCCGTACCACTAACATATTGATGATTCACTGAAATCACGCTGTCCATTGGTCTTTCCCTCCTGCTATCCGTTTATTTTTAATCTAATCGGGCAACTGATACGATGCCTTCTTAGTTAAATATCCTTTTGAGATGCTTTTGTTTTTATTTTGTTGTATCTCTTTTGGATGTCTTTATAATATCACCCGAGTTTTATTTTGTCAATACATTTTTATAAAAAACTTTAAATAATTACATTTTAATTTTATATTGTATGAATTTTCTGATAATATTGCCGTCTCTGCAAAAAAGAATAAGGCGTCCGTTACCGAACGCCCTATTCCATAAAAGCTTAAATGTTTACTGCCTTAATCAAAAGACAAGGTTTCACTATGCTCTTTTTCTTCTAACCGCTACATAAGCAATTACCGACATTCCCGCAAGTACAAGCCACAGAGCTACATGTGCCGTATCTCCTGTCTGTACGCTTCCGCCCTGTGACGGAGTTGACGGAGTCTGCGGATCATTCTTCGGCGGAGTCTGAGTCTTCGTCAAACCTTCTGCCGCTGAATTCAACTGTGCCAAAGCAGCTTTTACCTGATCCGCTGTTGCAGCCTCGTTATCCAAGATTGCCTTAGCAGATTTCAGAGCGTTTTCAAACTTCGCCCAGCTCTCTGCTGTGTAACCGTCGTTCTTCTTATCTTTGTACTTGTCGTAAGCTGCCTGAAGCTCGCTCTTATCAACAGACGGTTTTCCGGAAAGCTTCAATGCTACGCGAGCGTCTCTTAACGCATTAAGCGCTGCGTCTACCGCTGCCTGATCACTGTTGCTGTTGTCTTCCACGATTGCTTTTGCCGCTTTCAGCGCATCTGCATATTCTTTCCAAGAATCTGCTGTATAGTCTGCCTCTTTCAGATCTTTATACTCTTCGATCAAAGCTTTCAATGCATCTGTGTTTCCACGCTGTACAAGTGCTGTAACCGCATCGTTCAACGCTTTTGCTGCTGCATCGATCTCTGTCTGATCTTTACTGTCTTTCAGTACCTTTTCTGCATCTGAAAGAACTGTTTTCATTGCTTTGTAAGAATCTGTTGTGTACAAGTTCGCATCAGCCGCTTTCGCTGCATCGATTGCTGCTTTTAACGCCTCTTTATTGATCTGCTCTACTTTTACTAATGCTGTATGAGCATCTTCTAACGCTTTCTTCGCTGCGTCTACCGCTGACTGATCAAGATTGCTGTTGTCTTTCACAACTTTTTCTGCCGCTGTCAACGCATCTGTGTACGCTTTCCAGGAATCTGTTGTGTAGTCTGCCTCTTTCAGACCTTCTGCTTTATATTCTGCGATCAAAGCTTTCAACGCATCTGTGTTTCCACGTTCTACAAGCGCAGCAACCGCATCATTCAGATCTTTTGCTTTCGCATCGATTGCCGCCTGATCCTTACCGTTTGTCAGAAGTTCTTCTGCTTCTGCAAGAACTTTTTCCATTGCATTGTAAGAATCTGTTGTATATGCGTTTTCGTCTTTTGCTTTTGCCGCATCAACTGCTGCCTGCAGTTTGCTCTTATCAAGCTGCGGGTCTACCGGAGCTTTTACAAGAGCTTCTTTTGCTGTCTTCAACGCTTCTTTCGCCGCATCTACTTCTGCCTGTGTCTTATTGCTGTTGTCTGCCACGATTCCATTTGCAGCTTCAAGAGCTTCTTCGTATTTCACCCATGTCTCATGTGTGTAATCCGCTTCTTTCAGATCTTTGTACTCTTCGATAAGAGATTTCAAAGCATCTGTATTTCCGCGTTTTGCCAATGCTTTATGCGCATCTTCTAACGCTTTCTTCGCTGCGTCTACCGCCGCCTGATCGCTGTCGCTGTTATCTCTCACGATTGCGTCTGCCGCATTCAGAGCAGTCTCATAAGCGCTCCATGTAGATGTTGTATGATCCTCTGCTTTCAGATCTTCTTCTGTGTACTGATCGATCAAAGTTTTCAGCGCTGTTACATCTCCGCGAGCAACAAGTCCTTTCACAGCTTCAGTTAATTCTGTAACCATTGCGTCGATCGCATCTTTTGTACCGTTTACAAGAAGCTGTTTTGCTTCTGCAATTTTAGCTTTTACCGGCTCTGCACTTGTTACTGTACTTGTTGCAACTTTCGCTTCTGCGTCTGCGATTGCAGTTCTCAGAGCGGATGCGTCTACAAGTTTAGCTTCTGCGCCTTCCAGTTTCTTAATCATAGCAGCTACTTCTTCCTGTGTCTGCGCTCCTGTCGCCACAAGATCATATCCTTCTTTAAGAAGAGCATTAAACGCTGCTGCGCTATCTGTTGTTGCGTTAGACGTATCTACCGCTGACAATACGCTCAATCTTTCGATCAAGGCTGTAATGTCTACGCCCGGTGTCTCGCCTTCTTCCGGTTTTGTTCCGTATACTTCAAGCTCTACAACGTGGTTTGTTGTTGTAGTGCTATTCGCTCTACCTTTCATATAAACACGAACAAACCGTGCTTTTGTATCTGCCGGCAATGTCCATGTTTTACCTTCTGCCGATTCTTCGTATTCGTCATTAAATTCACTCTGCCCATCTGTATTTAACCCATGAGCATTTGTTTCATCTGCATTGTAAACGATTGTGGCTTTTTTGTTCTTAAATTCTTCTTCTTTTTCTGCTACAGCAACAACTGTATCCTTATAAGTTCTCTTATCTCCCCAATAACGATACAAGGATAATGCATCTACATCACACACAGCGCCTAAGTCAACCTGCATATAAGAAGATTCATCTCTGCCATCTGCTCCAAACTCTGCATAATTGTTTGCATAGTCTGTTTTGTTTCCATCAACAGCCATAGACATCGGTCTGTCATTGCCTTTTTCTGCACTTGTATCATTTGCTGTCCATTTTGCTGTTACGTTTGCATCTTTTGCGATGTTCTTTGCTTCTACTTTTTCTCCGTAGATTGCAAGATCACCGACTGTAATAAATTTGTTTACTTTATCTCCCTGATGATGGTAAGACTCTGTTCCGCTGATACGCACGTATCTTGCTTCCTGTGCCGGGAATGTAATCTCCTCCGGGAAGAATGACAGGTTATTTGTATTTGTAATCTTACTTGAAAGATCAAGACCATTTTCTCCTGTTACCGGAGTCCATGTCTGTCCGTCTTTACTGATCTCTACGATTAATTTCTTAATATTACCTGTACACTGCCAATAATTTGCCTGAGCATTAAAATAACGCGGTGTGTAATCAACCTGATCTAATTTATATGTAGCTCCCAAGTCAACCTTCATCCATGCGTTATTGCTATTTACATTACCATCTGTTACTTCCTGACTTGTCCAGAATGTTGTATTATTTCCATCTAATACTTGCTCTTTCTCACCTTCACTTTTACCTGAAACTGTGATCATATCATTTGTAAGTTTAAGTTTCGGAAGTCCTTCCTGCTCTCCGAGATTAGCCACTTCATTATAACCGTATGCGATATCGTATACTGCCGCCGCTGTCACGCCATCTTCTGCTGTGATCGCAGCTTTCTCTACCTTATGGAATCTGTTCTCTTTGTTGTAAGCAGATCCTTCCAGTGTTCCGTCTACATAAAGTTTCAGCATACCGTTGTTTTCTTTCACACCTACTACTTTATGCTCTACTCCGTCATTGATTGACTTGCCGGAAACTGCTGTCGCACCATTCAGTGTGAAGGATGCTTTTCCTTCTGCTGTTACTTTCAACTCGTACTGACCATTCTGGCTTACAAGTGACTTATCTGTTCCTGTTGTGCTTACAGCTGCATATACTGTAAATCCATTGTTGGAATTCAGTGATTTGTCTGCTGCTGCGATTTCTCCTGCTGCTGTAATATCTTCTTTTTCAACGATCACACTGTCTGTATGATATACAACAGATGCAACTTCAGTAGCTTTGTTGCCCGACATGTCTTTAATATCCTGCGGAATTACTTTTACTGTAGCTTCGTTTGCCGGAGCTTCTGCTAATACGATGTGATATGTTGTATCGTCTGCGCTCTTCTTAATAGAAGAAATTTTTGCATTTTCTACTTTAAAGAGGTTTCCTGATACTTTCTCATCGAATTTTACTGTAAGTTCTTTCGCACCGTCTGTCATGATTCTATCGATCTTCGGCGCTTTTGTATCTTCTTTGTCTGAAACACGTAAGATACGCACTTCGTTCGGTTTCAAGTTCACTGTGTATTCTTGACCATACTTTAATGTACCTGTCTGAGCAGACTTATCGGAAAGAAGATAGCTGTGCTCTAAGTAGTAGTTTAATGTGCCTGCATTTTCTGCAACACCCATTGTACGGTCGAATGTAAACGTAATAGCTTTGTCTGCGCTTGCAGATGGGTTACGAAGTGAGATGATTCCATCTTTTCCGTCGAAGCATGAGAATCCGTATGCTTCTGCCTGTGCCTCACTTGACAGATCTCCGTTACTCAGTTTTGTAATATCCGGTTTTCCGCCGATCATCTTGGAGTTTTTGAGCATGTGGTAGTTTGCTTCTGCCCACTCAAGGAATTCTCCTGTGATCTCGTATTTTCCGTCTGTCATAATACTGTCGGAGTAGTACAGCTCCCAGAATGCTGTTCCACGAGTAGACAGCATGTACAGATAGTTCTGGAAATCTTCATCTGTAGCAGTATTAGCTGTCATTCCTGTTCCTTCTTTTCCGTAAACCGGATCATGGTTGTACAGATTCTGAAGCGGGAACTGGAATTGATGGTTCTTCAGGAAGTCATAGTAACAAGCGTCACGGTATGTAATCTGCTTGTTCATCTTCGTCGTTCCGAAAGATGCATCTTTCTGATCATGTACACACTGAATCCATACAGAGTTCGCCCACTGTAAATACCACGGACTCGGGTTTACATAACATGTAAGAGAGATCCAAAGATTATTGATCTCATCGTCTTTTTCACTCTGACGAACCGCTTCCATAAGATCGATCCATGCTTCCCACAGGTCAGTCACATGGTACATCTGATGATAACCGCCTACCATATGGTGGTTTGACTCACTGTATACCGGAACGCCGTCTGCTCCGCCTGCATTATTGAAATGATTGTACTGAGCAGTATCTGCGAATCCATCCCATTTCCAATAGTTAACTCCATATTCCTTTTGCCAGTTAACTGCCATCGTCGCGAAATTTTCTACATATACACGGTCAGCAACGTCGATAGATCCTCCAGCTTTACTTCCTGTTTTTGCTGCTGTAAGAATATCTGCAAGATATCCATAGAAGTTATATCCGCCTCTCGGTCCAACCCATACACCGAAGTTACTTCCAAACTTCTGAACAAGCTGACTGGACGGTGTCAACTGATTTGGAAATTTTTCATTAAATGTCCAAAATCCCTTATCATTAACCACTGCACCTGATCTTTCATGATCTCTTTCAGGGATATGTCCGTTATTATATGCGTTCCATCCGTCATCTACTACATACGAATCCAGCGGACGAACTTCTGCTTTATTCAACTCACGATCAATTTCAATGAACGAAGCCAAAATATTTTCATCACTGATCTTCATCATGTTGTCGAACCATGAATTGTACTGTGTACGGAACTCTGACGGAGTTGCGATTGACTTGATGTACTCGAAGAAGTCTGCCTGAATAACTTCCTGCTCTGTACTTCTTGCCGCACCTGCAACTGTCTGCCATGTCACATACTTATCGTCTGTTGTCAACTGATTATCTTCTTTCAGTCTGCTGAACGTCTTACCACTGTAATAACGCATAAATCCTGTTCCGTTTACGATCTCTGTATCCGCTGCCGGAGTTTCCCAAACAAAAGGATATTAAGGAATAACCTGTGTTTACCTGCTTGCGAATAAAAGAATAATGCTGTTAAGTTAGAGATACTGCATAAATGTGCTGGTATCTCTTTTTCGTTGGCTTGAAACAACAGACTATTTCATTTCTGCTTGATTACTCTAAACTTATCAGGCTGTGGTTTGTCAAGGGCTTGTTGTGTAAGCAATGCTGAACAGCACCCTTTACAAATCATAGACAGATAAGTAACTTTTCATAAGCAGAAAAGAAATGACAATCCTTAAAGATAAATGATATAATAAATGTAAAGACAAATTGGAAGATGTGGAGGTAGTGAAAATGAAATTGAAAAATCCCATGCTGATAGTAACAGATATAGACAAATCAGTCGAGTTTTACAAAAAGGTTTTTGGGCTTCATGTGATTATGGATTTTGGAGCAAATAAAACTTTAACTGGCGGTTTGGCTTTGCAGACAGTTGAAACATATAAAGACTTTATCGGGAAAAGCAATATTTCTTTTGGTGGCAATAACTTTGAAATTTACTTTGAAGAAGATATTTTTGATGAATTTGCGAATAAGCTGAAAGAATGTGATGTTGAATATGTCCACCCTATTGTAGAACATTCATGGGGACAGCGTGTTGTTCGTTTCTATGACCCAGATAAACATATTATCGAAGTTGGAGAGAACATGAAAATAGTATGCAAGCGTTTCTTAAATAGTGGAATGACACCAGAACAAGTAGCAGAACGTATGGATGTACCTATGAAATTTGTCAATGCCTGTATGCGATAAATCTTAGTTTAACTGAAAGAAAAATTTGAATTTGAGGAGGAAAGTGTGTGGGATTTTTAGGCTATCAAAAAGGTGAAATCCGAGAATATAATGACAAAAGATGTTGTGGTTTGTGGTTTATCATTATTGGTGTAGTTATTATAGTTTCTGCTATCTTTGGCGGAGAGAAAAAAATACACCCTATTATATTTACTGTAGGTTTTATTGTTGGATTTTATTTATCTGTAATAAACAAAAAAGTGGTAACAAAATTATCCTATGGGAAATCGTCGAAATTTCAAAATAATATGGCTATTTTTTCCATAGCTATTTTGTTTCCACTCATGTTTGTTTTAGCAGGTTCATTTTTTCCAATGCAGAATTGGAGAATGATTTGGCTAATGACTTTTCTCGCTGTTGGAATTCATTTTATACCATTCTATTTTGTTCATGGTATTTCAATGATAGGAATTGCGATTTTATGTTCTGCTAATGCTGTAATAGGAATATTTCTTCCAATAATTCCATTCATTGTTTTAGCATTTATTGACGGGCTGATTAAAATTGGTTTTGGAATATATCTTTTATTTTTTTCAAAGCCTACCAAAAGTCGATGAGTTGGAAAAACTTCAGTTTGAAAAGGGGGAATGAAAAAGTGGCAATTTCAAATATAAATACAATTATTAGTAATGATATTCAAAAAGTTTGGAACATTGTTTTAGCTGTTGATAAATATAACTCATGGCGAAGTGATTTGAGCAAAACAGAAATAATAAATGACAAACAATTTATTGAATACACAAAAAATGGATATGCTACTACATTTACCGTTACCGTTGCAGAACCATATAAACGCTGGGAATTTGATATGGAGAATAGCAACATGAAAGGTCATTGGATTGGTGTTTTTATAGACAAAGGGAATGAAACACAAATAGACTTTACAGAAAATGTGATACCTAAAAAGTGGTTTATGAAACCTTTTGTAAAAACCTATTTGAAAAAACAACAAAAGCAATTTGTTCTGGACTTAAAGAAAGCATTGGAATAATAAAATTCAAGATTGGAGGGTTGGAAATGGCTTCAAGTAAAGATTATTTACAATTTGTTTTAGAACAATTATCAGAATTACAAGAAATAACATATCGTGCAATGATGGGAGAATTTATTATTTATTATCGTGGAAAAATCGTTGGCGGTATATATGATGATAGGTTACTTGTAAAACCAACAAAGTCTGCAATTTCTTATATGCCGACAGTTACTTATGAAATTCCATACGAAAACGCCAAAGAAATGTTATTGGTGGAAGAAGTTGATAATAAAGATTTTCTGACGGGGTTATTTGATGTGATGTATGATGAACTACCAACGCCAAAACCTAAAAAGAAAAAATAAACAGCTTCTAGTTTACAATTTCATATCCATATACACAAAGCAGTTAGTTTTAGGATTGACTGCTTTTTAAAAAGACACCATTTAGGTGTAATGATGTCTTTTGGGTGTTATTTTATAGGTCATATCAAGGCTCATTCAATCGTGGTAAATTCGTGGTAAAATGAGTTTTTTCTATACTTCAAAATACTTGAAAGTATAGTGTTTATGCGGATAATCGAAAATTAGATATAAAATTTCGTTGGAAACATTGGGGATTGTGGACCGGTTGCAGCAACCAATCTTATGATCATGGCAAAGCATTCTTTCGGTGAGGATGTTTTATTAGATGGAACAATCAAGAATGTATACGATGAATTATTTAAAACAACGGGATGTGATCCCAAGAATGGAACATACCCTAATTTTCTGTCTTCTGGTATTAATCAGTATCTTACAAGTATTAATAAAAAATATACAGGTGCAACAAGAGAATTTCAGTTTGTGAGTGATGTAGGAGTAAATGGTATGATGAGTAATGTAAAAAATCAGATTTGCCAAATTATTCAGTTGGATAAAGGCAGCTTGTATGGTGCACATTATGTATACACATTTGGGTATGAAGAATACGTTCATACAAATAAAACAAATGTTTATTTTATGATTGCAGATGGATGGAATTCTGGCGTGAGATATATTCTGTATGACAAAGATAAGATGCTTACGTTAGTAACTGTTAAGTTTTAAATTATAAAGAAATAAAAATGTAGAAATTTTTTCTGACAATTTCCTTATTTTTATTTTATAGTGAAGGAGCGACGTTGAGAAGTGAAAAAAATCTTATATTTCTTATGTATAGTATTATTTTCTACAACGGTATATGCTGCATCGGATACAAGCAATGCAACATTGAATAATGCTCAGGTGCGTTTTAATAATGGCGAGATACAGACAATCCAGTGCTATAACATTAATGGATACAACTTTGTTAGGATAAGAGACATTATGAACCATTTAGATATGGCAGTATATGCAATCCAGAATGATAATAAAGGTGTGGTGGTAGATCCTTATGATATACCCACGTCCAACGAGCCGCTGAAAGAATTAACCCAACAGACCGCTAAAGTCAAAGTGGAAAAAGGCAGACTCATTTATGATGATTCTAGCAGTGAAGCCGAGTATTTTCTTTTGAACGGAAGATATTATTTTAAGCTAGCTGATATAGAAAAAGCAACAAATAAAGCATGGGGTTCTATTATTGTAAGCCATCAGGTTGTTGGAATGGCAATAAATAATGGTTATGTATTTGAAAAATTCCCAAGGATCGATATAACATGGAATGATTCTGAAAAAATTATTAATGTCAATATAATTCAAGAAGATATTCAAAAGATCGGTAGTAATTTTTTGAAAAAAACAACCGAGAGAGATGGTTATGAAGGTGAGAGTTATAATTTTGATGCGGATTTCATCTGTATTCAGCAAGGATCGGATTATATATATATAACGAATGAAGCTGATATCAATTTGGTGCTCGATGAATTGTCTGATTTATTAAACCAAGGGGAGATTGTTGAATCCCCAGGAAAGAATGTATTAAGACCAACAGCAAATTTTATGTATCGAATAGTTTGGGTTACAAACGAAGAAATCAAGGATTTTGCTATTTATAAAGATGACAGAGTATATCAACATATGTCTGATACTGAAGGAAACGATATAGCTGTATCAAAGACAGAATTAGATGTTTTTTTGAAAATTGTAGATAAGTTATTTGAAAATGCCGGAGATACATACCACCAAGATAGTTATGACACATGAGAGGTATTCCTCGTAGTAGCTTTTAAGGAGCAACAGCTTAAGGGGTGCTAAGCACAATTTTTTGTGACAGTTTCCTTTAGACTTTGAAAATAATATTTTCAAAGTTACTTTTCATAAAATTTTTCATCCAGCAGCTCCGGGGCAAAGTGCTCTGGGGCTGTATTCCTTTGTATAAAAAAATGGGAGGGCCTATGCTCACCCATTCGATTTTTAGAATTTTTTGCTATACAAGTGTTGCATTAATATGGGAACGAAGATGGAAGGAAGGGAAAAGCGGCTGAAGCTGATTAAGAACGTCTGACAAGGGGACAGAATCGTTTTTGATTCTGTCAGCCGTATGTCGAGGGATGCGGAAGAAGGATTCACAGCTTATGAGGAATTATATCATAGGGGAATTGATTTGGTATTTTTGAAAGAGCCGCATATCAATACCAGTGTCTACAAGAAGGCAATGGAGTCCGGCATTGAAATGACAGGGACTACTGTCGATTATATTCTGGAAGGTGGAAACAAATATATGCTGGCTCTTGCGAAGGAGCAGATAAAAATATGCTTTGAGCAGGCAGAGAAGGAAGTTAAGGATTTGCGGAGAAGAACCATCGAAGGAATTGAAACAGCACGTTTGAATGGTAAGCAGATAGGACGAGCTGCCGGCACAAAAATTGAATACGAAAGTACAAAGCAGAAAAAACGGGAAATATATAAGTATTCCTCGTCCTTTAACGGTATGCTGAAGGATAAGGAGGTTATAAAACTGCTTGGAATTAGTAGAAATTCCTCTTACAAATACAAGAGAGAGATAAAAGAAGAAATAGGGTGGAGAAAGTGTGTGGGGAAAGAACCAATAAAACTATCATAATTCTTATAATTTTTAAGGTGTAAACAGAAAAAGTGTTTTAAATTATATAGTTTTTTGTTATAATAAATAAGAAAGGTGATGATAACATGATTTTTAGACCGGATTATATCGAAGCAATAAAACCATTTATAAATCAACCTCTGGTAAAAATTCTTGCAGGTATCCGACGCTGTGGAAAATCTACTATTTTTGAAATGCTAAAAGAAGAATTACTTAGCCGGAATGTACCGGAATCATGTATTATAATGAAGAGATATACAGAAATGGATATTCCTGAGAATATTACAGCGAAGCAGATGTATGATGAACTTATTGCAGAAATTGCAGGAAAAGAGAAATGTTATATACTTCTGGATGAGATTCAAGAGATTAAAGGTTGGGAGAAAGCAGTTAATAGCTTGCTTGAAGGTACAAATGCGGATGTTTATGTAACCGGCTCTAATTCCAAACTTATGTCCAGTGAGATTTCTACTTATCTAACAGGGCGGTATGTTTTGATTCCTGTATTTACATTATCTTTTCGGGAGTATTTAGATTTCAAAGCGAACAGTACATTGTCCAGACGAGAGCTACTTGAAGAGTATATTTGTTCTGGTGGATTTCCGATAATTGCAATCGGAGATTATGAAACGCAGCCGGCATATCAAATTGTCAATGGCATTTATCATACGGTTGTTTCTCGTGATATAGTGAAGCGACACCGCATCAATAAACAGGATTTGTTTGATCGTGTGGTGAAGTATGTCATAGAAAATATAGGGAAAACATTTTCTGCGAATTCTATTTCTAATTTTCTTAAAAATGAGCATAGAAAAATATCTGTAGAGAGTATTTATAATTATTTAAGATGGCTGGAACAGGCATTCATCATTTATCCTTGTGCAAGATACGATTTACAAGGAAAAAGTATTTTGAAAACACAGGAGAAGTATTATCTTGCGGATATTTCTTTGAAATATGCACTGATGGGGTATAACCGTAAAATGTTGGATGGGGTAATGGAGAATATTGTTTTTCTTGAATTAAAACGGCGAGGATATGATGTATTTATCGGAAAGAACGATACCAAGGAAATAGATTTTGTGGCAATCCGACGAGATGAGAAGATATATGTGCAGGTATGTGTGCAGCTTCCGGAAAAATCTGATCGTGAAGTGGGAAATCTAATGGAAATTAAAGACCACTATCCTAAGTATGTTGTTACTTTAAATGATTTGGATGTGGGAATTGAAAATGGTATTAAAATTGTCCATTTGTCAGATTTTCTTCTTTCATCACAGTGGTAAAACGGTAGAGTAGACGGAGTCAAAAAAGAAGAATACGGATAACGTGATGAGGAAAATATTGAAATAAGTGTAATTGACTTTTATGCCCTGAAACATTGTAATTGAGGGCATGAAAGTCAATTTTAATTTTGAAAGAAGGTAATTAGATGAATGTGTTGCAGACAATCACCCTCAATATGCAGTCAAATTTTCAAAAATGGGATATAGAAAGGATGGTAATATTACCAATATTCCATTATATCTAGTCGGAAAGACCAAGGAGCTTTTAGAGGGTGAGAGAGATTTGGAGTGAATATAGAGATGGTTTTGTGACAGATATAAAAGAAAAATTATAGCTTAGTAAGAAAACGGTTGATTATAAATTAACCGTTTTTTTGTGCCTTTATAGGAAATTCCGATTTTTTATAAAATTTTCTGAGAAAAAACCGTTTGATTTACAGAAGGGGGATTCTGTCAGTCAGCAGAGGAAAGCATAACCGAGGCATAGAATACTCCTTCCCTCCATTCAAAACGAGCATCCCCATTATAGCGTTCCGCGGTCATTCGTACAGATTCCGTCCCAATCCCAAAGCCATCGTGCTTGGAGGAAATGAGCCGTTTTTCATCGGAGAGTGGCGGTTGGTCGCTGGTGTTATCCATCGTCAGATAAAGGGTTCCCCGCTGGCGAATGTGCAGACGGATGAAGCGTGGTGTTTTGGAGGCGGCGCAGGCCTCAAGGGCATTTTCCAGAAGGTTTCCCAAAAGCGAACAGAACTCCGGCTCCGGAATAATCGTCTGCTCCTCCATTTGAACCACAGCCTCCAAATCAGTTTTTTGGAGGAGGGCCTGCTCTGCATAGTGGTGCAGAATGGCATCCACAGCATAATTTTTGCAAAATTGATGAATTGTATCGGGTGGGAGACTTTCTCCGTATGCTTTCACATAGGCCGCCACTTTGGAGATATCGCCGCTTTCCACACAGCCCTGTAATGCCTTGAAATGCTGATGCAAATCATGTCTGGCACGGCGGGTATCGGCAATACTCTTTTGCAGAGTGCGATACTGGGCAGTTTGCATTTGTAGCAGTTTGTTTTCCTGTGACAGACGGATATTTTTGGCAATCCCTCTTGCCATCCAGTAAAACAGGGCATAATAAAGCAGCATCAGTCCAAGAAGTGCAAGAATTAAAATCGGATAGAAGTGCATCACACGGTTGGTATAAAGCGTGGAATATTTCCTGGGGCGAAGGGTGGTATTCAGACACCAGAACACCAACGGCAATATCCAGAATATATACCAGGTTTCCGGCGTTTCCACTTCATCCAGCAGCCAACGGGCAGCGTGTGTGGCAGGGTAGCATAAAATTCCCAACAGCAGCCAGCACAGCAGGACATAAAGAATGGTACTGTTTAGGGAAAGCGCAACTGCACCACTCCGCCGAAACAGAATGGCATCTATCAGAATTGCCAGATTATACATGCTGGAAAATACACCGCAAACTGCCAGAAATACGTTGACGGTTTTCCACCGAGATAGCGGAACTGCTTTGCAATAGAACAGCAGAAGCAATGCCTGCGTCAAAAGCATACAGAGCTTTGTGCTATAACGAAGCCGCCAGCAGAGCCAGCCCACCCCTACACACCACAAAATCAGAGTGGGAATACCCCACAGCAAGAGGAGCTTTCCCTTGCCGTTCAGATGGTTTTTCATCGGTAGAAAGCACAGAATGATAGCGGGGATAGAGATGGAAAGCTCCAGCATCGGGTGGAGCATATCAGAGAGTTCCATTTGTGAAGCCTCCTCTCATGCGGGCATAGGCAAAGGAAAGATATTTTTCCCGCACCTCCTTATATTTTAATCGGCTGACAGGAACAGATGTCCCATCTGACAGAAGAAAATGACTTGCCGTTAAGCTTTCCACCTGCTCCAGATTGACCAGAACGCCACGCATACAGTCGCAGAAATAAGGATATGCCAACAGCAGAGCCGCAAAATCAGCCTGCCGCATGGAGATGAGGCGTGTTTTTCCGCCAAGCAGATGAACCTCTACATTGCGACTTTGGTATTCGGTATAGGTAATTTGATGGAGCAGAAGTGGTGGCTGTTCTGCAGCACTCGGAATGATTACGCACTGGCTTTGCTCCAAAAGCTCCGCACTGCAGCGTGAAAGTGCCTGTGTTAGATTTTCATAGGAAAAGGGCTTTACCAGATAATATGCCGCCCCAACTTCATAGCTGTCCACAGCGAACTCTCCGGTGGTGGTTGTAAAGATTAGCTGACAATGCGTATCCAGCTCCCGAATTTTTCGGGCAGCCTCCATACCGGTTATGCCGGTCATATAAATATCCAGAAAGATTATATCAAAGGCATTCGGAGCGAAATGGGCAAGCAGAGCCTCGCCGCTTTCCAATATAACAGGGGAAGGAACCAGAGGAATCCCCTGTTCCGATGCCCAGCGGCAGAGGAGCTTCCGCAAAGCTTCGGAATCGGCGGAAAGGTCATCTACAATGGCAATCCGCATAATTTTCGCCTCCTAACTTAAGAATTTTGCTTTTCAAGAACTATTGTAACATATTTTTTTCGGTTTGACCTACATTTCGTGCAGATTTTTGACATCTCATGCAAGACCTATTGACAGAGTGGTGAAAAATGGTATCCTAAATTTAGTCGGTTCTGCAAAAGAATCGATTTTTTTTATGCCTTTTTAATCTACTGTGGAAGGGAGGAGGCGTGTTGAAGATTGCACTTTACAATGAAAACCTTAGAGAACTGGAAATTTTGTTAGGACAGCTTGACCAATGTGCCAGAGAATATCTGCGTTTTGTGGAGATTACCCCCTATGTGAGACAGGAGGATTTTTGCAGCTTGGTGCGGGATGGACCTGAGATTGATTTATTTGTGGTGGCGCAGGATGGCACCTTTAGTCTGGAGATTGTGGAGCTGCTGTGGGAGAAAAGACCGCATGCGCATATTTTTTGGTTTTCGGATTTGGATTTTGCCCTGCGTGCCTATCGGTACAATGCGGACTGGTTTGGGAAAAAGCCAGTGGATATTCATAGCCTGCGGAAAGCCTTTGGACAGGTTTTGTATCGGAGAGAATGCTTATGAAAGTGTTATTGAAAAAATGCACCGAACAGGGTGCAGAATCAAATACAGGAAAAAAGAGGAGGTATTGAGTATATCCGACAGAAAATGAGGAAAAAGAAGGGAGAGAGTATAAATGGGAAATCGAAAGAGATTGACCGCATTTTTATTGACAGCGGTAATGATTTTGACCATGCCGCAAATGCAGATAGCGGCGGCAGAGGTTGAATCCCCTGCTGATGTAGGCTTATGTATACACCACACGCAGCATACAGAGGATTGTGGGTATACGGAAGGAGAGAAGGAAACACCCTGCGGGCATGCGCATACAGAGGATTGCTATGTACCGATAAAACAGTGTGTGCATGAGCATGGGGAGAGCTGTTATCCTGTTGCGGAGGACGGTGCATCAGAGAATGTGGCGGAAGGAGAGCCGCATACATGTACCCATGAATGCAGTGAGGAAAGCGGCTGTATCACAGAAAAATTAGACTGCCGACATGAGCATAATGCGGACTGCGGCTATTCCCCCGCTACCGAGGGAACGCCTTGCACCTATGAATGTGAGGCCTGCTCAGGACAGGAGCAAATCAATGCACTGCCGAACGTAGAGGATAGCCCCAGAGAAAATGCCGAAGAAATTGCAGCTCTGCAGGCTGTTGCGGCAGAAACAACAAACAAACAGCCGAAGGGAGAAGGCACAAAAGAATCCCCCTACCAGATTACCAGCGCAGAGGAGTTGGCATGGTTTCGGGATACGGTGAATAGCGGAACAACCGATATTCATGCCAGACTGCTGCAGGACATTGACCTGAATAACGTCAGTTGGGAGCCCATTGGAACCCAGGAAAAGCCCTACAACGGCACCTTTGACGGAAACGCCTATACCATAAGCAATTTTTGGCTGGGGGACTACACTAAGCCAGACCCAATTTCTGAAAAGGGCCTTTTCGGCCGGATTGGATCGGGCGGTACAATACAGGATCTGGTTGTGAAGGTTGACTACATGGGCTCTACGATGAACGCCAACAATTTCAATGTTACCAAATGTGGACTGATTGCGGCGTATAACGGAGGCACTATCCAACGCTGCAGCGCCAGAGTCAATTATATGCTCTATGTCACGGGGGAGTTTGGTGTCATCGCCTACCACAATAGCGGTACAATCGAAAACTGCCTGAGTGCGGTGGGGGCGGGAGCTTCGAGTATTCTTATTCCGGAGAATGCCTCTGCTGCAGGCATTGCCTATGAAAATTCAGGCACAATTAAAAACTGCCTGTTTGATGGTAAACTCCGAACGGATGGGTTCATAGGCAATTCCTATGTGCCGAAAGACTATGCCATTGCAAAAGGTGGTACAATCAAAAACTGTTACTATTACCACTCCGAACCAAGATTCGGCGGTGCAACATACAACGGTGAACTATACAAGGATGGAGACAAATTCACAGTAATATCCAAGACGCAGAAGGATATGGGCACCGGCGAAGTGACCTGGCTGTTAAATGAGGAGGGGAAGAATGACATCTGGCGGCAAAGAAAAATCGACTCCGCGGACATTTCTCTGGATAAAAGCTACGGGAGGGTCAAGAAAAATAATGATGGGACGTATTCCATTGTAACCCCTCATATACACCGACTGGATAACGGCACGCAGACAGAATTCAAGGAGGTTCACTCTTTGGATGAAATCACAGGAGACACAAAATACTACTGTCTGAGCGAAAATGTTACCCTAAGCACAGCATGGGAAGCTCCGGAGCGGGACATTTCGCTTTGCCTGAACGGAAAGAGCATCACAGCCCAGAGCGATGCTCCTGCAATTACCGTAGGCACCGACAGCACCTTCACTCTGATGGACTGCGGGAAAGAGAAAGGCAAAATCAGCGGTGGTTCCTCCGGCATTGCGGTGACAGGCGGCACGTTCAACCTGCACAGCGGCGTAATCAGCGGCAATAACATCGGCGTACTGCTCAATAGCGGGACATGTACGCTGAACGGCGGTTCTATTACCCAAAACACCACAGGTGTGGATTATCTGGATGGCACGCTTACCCTCAGCGGCGGAGCAAAGGTAATTGAGAACAAGACGAAAAATATTCTGCTTCACACAGGGAAAACGCTCTCCTTCGGGAGGCTGAATGCCGATGCACGCTTTGGCATTTCTGTAGAGAATTCGGATTCCCCTGAGGCACCCATCCCTGTTACTGATGCAACCGGCGGGAAATATTTCAACAACCTCTTCCCGGATGATGCGCTCGCAAACGAGCTGTATCAGGAGAACGGTGCGGTGTGGCTTCGCACACAGGGGCATAAAGCGCACTGTGTCTGTGGTGGTACACACACTGCCATTGGCAATCATACGGAAGAAAATAAGTTGAATTTTCAGCCGTGGAATCCCTATAAGGAAAATCCCGCAAATCCTCAGATGCCGACCTCTATGCCTGCAGATGTGGACGGCTATTACCTGACAAAGGATGTCACGCTGAATAGCATTTGGAAACCGTCGAATGTGGTGCTTTGTTTGAACGGACATAAGATGACCTTCTCCGGCAAGGGTTTCGTGGAGATTTCTGAAAACGGAAAGTTGACGCTGACCGACTGCGGGACAACCGGCAAGCTTTGCCGAGAGGGCAATGAAGTATACAAGAAATTGGGCATTAACCCCTTAGCAGGAAGCACCTTTGACATGTACGGCGGCACGATTACCGGCTTTCAGTCCGGTGTATTCTTCAGCGGAGGGGGTGTAACATTCCGCCTGTACGGAGGGACGATTACCGAAAATCAAACTTACTGCGGTGCTGGCGTGTTTTGCTTTGGCCGTAGTAGCAAATTTATCATGTACGGCGGAAAAATCACAAATAACCATGCAACCGATTCAGGTTCAGAAACCAACGGAGACCAGTTCGGCGGAGGTGTATTTCTGAGAGAGTCCACTAAATTTGAAATGTACGGCGGCGAGATTACCGGCAATAGCGCCAGATATGGCGGTGGTGTGCACTGCGTCGGGAGCAACGGCTACTACACCGCAGAGATGATCCTGCACGGCGGCAAAATTACCGGCAACACCGCTCCTTATGGCGGCGGCGTGTACTTCAGAGGACAAGCCTTTCAGGTCACCGGCGAAGGCAAGGTAACAATTACCGACAACACTGGAAGTGGCGGAAAAAATGTGGCTTTGTTTGATGGGAAAACCATTCAGGTAATGGGGGAACTGCATGAAGGTACCCGCATCGGCGTGACACCCTTTCGTGTACCTGCCGATGGAGAGCAGATCACTATCGCTAAGACGGAAAATAAAGACTGGATCAAGAAAGGAAACTTCACCTCTGACATTCCCGACTATGGTATCGCCCTATCGGAGGACGGCAAAATCGTGCAGCTTCAGACACACCAGCATAGCTGGGAGTACATCGTCAGTCAGGACGGTACAACTATTACGGAACATTGTACGGCAGAAAACTGCGGACTGCCCGAAGGCAACGGTGGCAGTGTGATTATCAAGGCTCCTGCGGGTAATTTGATCTATGACGGACAAGAAAAGGTCGCAGTTCTGGAAAACACCCTTATCTCCGGTGTGGCTGTATCGGACATTGCCTATACCAAGAATGGCACTGCTATTACCGGAACGCCCACCGATGCGGGCACCTATACCGCCGCTGTTACTGTGGACGGAAAGACGGCAAAAGTGCAGTACACCATTGCGCAGTCCGGGACTGAGTTTAGCGGCGGAGTGAAAGTGAGTTTCTATGCCTACGGCGATCCTATCTACGTCACTGTGACACCTAAGGCAACCGGCAAGGCTCCTATTAGAAAGGTGCGAGCACTTAGTACACCTCAGGCGGGCCAGATGGCAATTTACGAAGGAGACAGGCAGCTTACTGAGGCGAAAGATGTAACCTCCGGCAAAGAGCTGACCTTTACCATCGACACCGCAAAAGCGAATCTCGGAAGTGGATGGCACACGCTCATCGCAAAATTTGTAGGATCGCAAAATATGGCAGCGCAGGCAGAAACGAAGCAAGTATTTATTCGGCAGGCCGGGATTGCAAGAGCAGATATTGCGGTAGAGGGCAAATCGTTTACCTATACAGGCTCTCCGATTACCCCTGCTGTAAGCGTAACATTAAAAAATGGAACACAGCTCATTGAGGGCACCGATTATACGCTTGCCTATACGAATCACACCAATGCGGGCACAGCAACCGTGACCGTTACCGGCATAGGCAACTATATCGGTACAGCAAAAAAAACCTTTGTCATCAGCAAGGCAGCGGCCCCTGAAATCAGTTGGCCAACGGCAAGCGCAATTACCTGCGGGGAAAAGGTGTCGGACAGCCTCTTGAGCGGAGGCAGTACCCAATACGGTACATTCGCTTGGTCGGATGATGTACAGGATACGACTCCCACAGTGGGAACTTCCTCGTACAAAGTGGTGTTTACTCCCAGTGAAGCTACAAAAAACAACTATGAAACGATTACCACAACGGAGAAGGATGTTTCCCTAACCGTCAATGCAAAAAGCTTGACCGGTGCCCGTGTGACGGTATCCGGCAGCTATACATATACCGGTCAGGCTCAAATTCCGGTTGCTGATGCGGTAACGGTTCAGTTAGACGGTAAAACAATTCCTAATGACCAGTACACAATTTCTGCCAGTGATAATACGAACGCCGGACAGGCAATCGTGACCGTCACCGGCAAAGGCAACTATACCGGCACAGCAAGCGGAACCTTTACTATCGACAAAGCAACGCCGACCCCAGACCTGCCTACCGGTCTGACCGCCACTTATGGCGACACGCTGAAGGATGTACCTCTGCCGAAGGGATGGGCTTGGGATACTCCTGACAGCTCTGTTGGCAATGTGGGAGAGAAAACCTTTGCTGCTACTTACACCGAGGACAACAGCGGCAACTACAACACGGTACAGAAAAACCTTACAGTGAAGGTGGCGAAAAAAGCGGTTACCGTTACGGCACTGGACAAGAACGCCTACATCGGCAGCAATGTGCCGGATCTGAGCAATCCGGAAGCAGGTAAGGATTACAAGGTAGAGGGCTTGGTCGGTACAGAGAGCCTGAACGGCACTGTAACATTGACCTATGCGCAGACACCGAATATGAGCAAAGCCGGCAAAACCACAATCAACATTACCGGTACGCTGTCAAATGATAATTATGATATTATTTATGCCAATGGAACACTGACCGTTTCCAATCGACATTCCGGTGGCGGAGGCGGCGGTGGCGGCGGCAGTAAGCCTGCGGAAAAACCCACAGAAAAACCCGCAGAAAAGCCTGCTGTATCTCCTACCGTAGATGGCAAGAATGATACCGTAAAAATAGCAGAAACCACAGCAGAAGCAAATGCGGCGGCGGCAAATGCAGCGAAGGCGGATGATAAGGTAACACTGGTAACGGAGGGTACAAGTGTTTCCGGTAAGGATTTTACGAATCCTGCGGTTTTGAAAATTCCTGCGGACACCAAGGATGTGAAGAATGTAAAAAATCTGACCTTGGCAAAGCTGAATGCTGAAACAGGTAAGCTGGAAATCGTTGGCGGCAGCTATGATGCAAAGGCGAATGCGGTTGTTGGCTATGTGGCAGAGGAAGGCAGCTATTTCGTTGTGGAAAAGGAAGGCTTAACAACAATTAGCATGCAGATTGGCAACAAACACGTTGCACTGAATAATGAAAACAAGATTCTGGATGCGGCACCCTTGATTTCTCAGAACAGAACAATGGTTCCGCTGAGATTTATTGCAGAGGCGTTCGGTGCAGATGTAAGCTGGGCGCAGGATACAAAGACAGTTACCATCGTGATTGACGGCAAGGTTTTGACCATGAGAATCAATCAGGATTTGGAAGGCTTTGGCGCAGCACCTATTATCAGCAGCGGACGCACGATGGTTCCCATCAGCTATATTTCCAAGGAATTGGGCGCAAATGTGATTTGGGTTCCTTCCACAAAGACAGTTGCGATTGCAAGATAACTATGCTTGGGAAAAAGAAAGCAAAATGAAGTATCCCAAAAAGTGAGAAAAATATATTTAATGTAAATTATTTTAGGGGCGAAAAGGGCTTGCTATCTGTGTATTGCAGATAGCAAGCCCTTAAGCCTTTTCGGCAGCTTAAAAATGGATGATTTGGAGCCTTTATCTCAAACTTAGGTTAAAGTCTATTTTTTATATGCTGAGATTGATGATTTCACAACTTTTCTATGTGGAATTGGCACCAGGAAAATGGACTCGGAACGGCGTAAACAAAAAGCTTCTCTGGGTAGAATACTGTGAGGAGTGCCGCATGAGCAGCGAAGAGCCTCTAATGTATTCTCAGTTCTGCTACTACATCCAGAAGGATGAAGAAAAACGCAGGGCTACCATGCATATCCCCAGAAAACCAGGTGAACAGATTGAAGTTGACTGGGCCGGTGACCCTGCCCACATCATTGATCCGGACACCGGAGAAATCACAGATGCATGGATATTTGTAGGTGTATTAACTTACAGTCAGTATGCTTTTGTAAAAGCATATATGAATGAGAAAACCGACAACTGGATCAAAGCTCATGTCCAGATGTTTGATTTCTTTGGCGGTGTCACACCTATGCTCGTTTCTGATAACTGTACAACCGCAGTGAATCATAAAAAGAGTGACTGGTACAACACTGCCTTAAACACAACTTATCATGAGATGGCAGAACATTACAATCTTGCCATCCTTCCGGCCAGAGTCCGGAAACCCAAGGATAAACCGAATGTAGAGGGATCAGTAGGAAAGATATCCACATGGATAACAGCAGCCCTTCGCAATGAGCAGTTTTTCTCTCTTGCAGAATTAAATGCTTCAATCCGTGAAAAACTGGATGCCTACAACGCCCGTAAATTTCAGAAAAAGGAATGTAGCAGACTCAGTTTATTTCTTGGGGAAGAAATGCCATTACTGGCTCCGTTGCCTGCTACACCTTTTGAACTGGCTGAGTGGAAACAAGCCACCGTCCAGTTTAACTATCACATCGCAGTAGACAGAATGTTCTACTCCGTGCCTTATCAGTATATCAAAAATAAGGTTGATGTGCGTATAACAGATACAACGGTTGAAATACTTTATAATCACAATCGTATTGCCTCTCACAGAAGACTCTATGGAAGAAGCGGTCAGTATTCTACTGTGACAGAACATATGCCGCAGGAACACCAGAAATATCTGGAATGGAACGGTGACCGGTTCCGTAAGTGGGCTGATTCGATTGGAATTAACACAAGTAAGGTTGTCGATGCAATACTTACCTCCGGCAGGATTGAACAGCAATCCTACAGAAGCTGCATGGGATTATTGAAACTGGCAGAAAAATATTCACCAGAAAGGCTGGAGCAGATCTGTGCTAAGGCACTTTCTTATTCCGGTAAACCCAGCTATAAAAGTATCAAAAATCTATTGGTTGCAACAAAGGATGCACCTGATACCGAATCAGAATCATCTCAAGCAGTAAAACCACACGGCATAACCAGAGGAGCCAGATACTATGGAGGTAAACAATCATGACAAATCAAAGTACAATCGATAAACTTATTGAAATGCGTCTGACTGCTATGGCAGATGCATTCCGCATCCAGATGGATGATCCTGCAATGAAGGAAGTTCCATTCGAAGATCGGTTCGGCATGCTTGTTGATGTCGAATACAGCAACCGCAAAAACAATCGTCTGAAAAGGCTGATCCGCCAGGCTGAGTTTGAACAGCCAGATGCCAGCATCGCAGCGATTGATTACCATTCTGGACGAAAGCTGAACAAAGCACTGATCAACCGTCTGGCAACCTGTGAATACATTACAGAATACCGGAACATCTTTATTACTGGAGCAACCGGAAGTGGTAAAACTTATATGGCCTGTGCCTTTGGCATGGAAGCATGCAAGCACTATTACTCAGTACGGTATGTACGGCTTCCTGATCTATTATTGGACTTACAGGCTGCCAGGGACAATGGAACTTTCTCGACTGTCCTGAAGAAATACACCAAGCCAATAGTACTGATCATTGATGAGTGGCTGCTTCTTAAACTGACAGAAGCTGAAGCCAGGAATCTTTTTGAACTGATACATAAAAGACGAAAAAAATCTTCAACGATCTTTTGTTCTCAGTTCCGTGAAAGTGAATGGTACCAGCAAATCTGTGATGGTGAAAGTACTCTTGCCGATGCCATCATGGATCGTATATCGTATGATTCCTATAAAATCGATATTGAAAGTGTTGACCCATCTAAAGACCTCTCTATGAGAGAAGTATATGGACTGGATCCAGCAATGGCAAAGTAACTTAATAAACAAAATGGGGTGGCTCCGTTAGTCCGGACAGGTGGCTCTCGCCACACCGGACTGGCGGCTCTGCCGCACCGTAATATTCAATTATGGAAGAATTTATATACGACCTGCCAGAAGGCAGAAATCAAGACACATTAGAGAGAGCAATACAGGGAAGAGGAGCTTTTAGAAGATTTTGATGAGAAAGAATAATGTGCTTTGCAAATATATAGCGTCACTTCTATTATTTTTGTTATTTGAGACAGTGGCAATCACGTTGTGGAAGGCTAAAGGAAACTTGTTTTATCTGTTGAATTTCAGCTACATTGGAGGATGCCTTGCGTTGGGAACAGCACTTTTTACTGCAGGAAAACGCTATGCCCAACATTTTCTTGGTGTTTTTGAGGCGGCAACAATCCACTACGCAGTCGCGAAGATATTCGGTCCACTGTTTTTCAATCCTGCGTGTTCACTGCGATGAAAGCAAATGTGTTCATTATGGAAAATGTCTGCGTGTCTGCCCAATGAATGTGGAGGTCAATAAGGAATCCCGCAAACGAAAGAGAGGAACGGAGTGCATACTCTGTTATGAATGTACGAAGGTCTGTCCGACCAAAGCATTGCATTAAAAAATGGAGTTGGAGATATAGCTGCAATGGCAAAGTCGAGTTTTGTACATACACCAAAAATAAAAGATATAATTTGGAATGTAGATTATGATATACTGTAAACAAGATATAGTGCAAAATGTAACAGGAAGGAGTACGCACAGTGTCAGAGAAAAAGAAATTTACAGTATACGTTGGAAGTGTAGCACTATGCGTAGGTGTGGCAGTTCTGCTTCATTATGTGTCCTTTACTAATCCTTATCTGCAATCTGTTTGTCACCTTTTAAGGCCTTTTATTTATATAGGACTTTATCTGGTATGGGCGATTTCTTTTCAAAAGAGAATTATCCAAAAGGAACCCCGTCGTTGTTTAATAATGATTGCAGTGATGATGGTTTTTTGGATGCTCGTTCGTATGTGTAAATTTGAAATACCGTATGAGATGCCGACAGCACTGCGCTACGCCTGGTATCTTTATTATATTCCTATGCTGTTACTCCCTACGGTCAGTCTTTATCTGGCATTTTATATACGGCAGCCGGAGAATTATAAATTACCGGAAAGACGGTGTCTGCTGTTTTTTCCGGCATTGTTTCTGATAGGGATTGTATTAACGAATGATCTGCACCAGTTAGTTTTTACTTTCCCGGAGGGAAGACTGGGGGAAGCAGCTTCCTATGAAGTAGGAGTCTATGGATATGGAGCAATGTATTATGCTATAGTCGCCTGGGATCTTGGATGTTTGCTGGTGGCACTCTTGATTATTCTATTAAGGTGTAGAAAAATTAAAAACAGGAAAATGCTTTGGATGCCTTTTGGTGCTTATGGTCTGTCGGTTGTCTATGGCATCGCCTATTATCTGAATCTGCCCTTCTGGAAAATATTTTCAAGCGATATGACAGCTGCATTATGCCTTCTGTTTGCTTTGATCATTGAAAGCTGCATCCAGTGCGGATTGATCCCTTCCAATACAGGATACGCACAATTATTTGCAGCATCTACAATTTCAGCACAGATTACAGATCAGAGTGGAAAATGCATTTATCAATCTCAGGATTCGGAATGTATTGCACCGGAAATCGTAAGGCAGGTAGTTCAATGTCCGATCATGTTAGAAAATGGGATCAGGCTGTCGGGAAAACCAATTTTGGGAGGCTATGTGTTGTGGAAGGAAAACCTGTCAGAATTACGGGAAATCGTAAGAGAGCTTGAAGATCGGAAGGAAGAATTAAAAGATGCGAATCTGATTGAGGAAGAAAATCTGAGAACAAAAAGAGAAGTAGAAAAACTTTCTGTGAAGAATCAGCTGTATGATAAAATACAGAAACAGACGGCAAGGCAGAGTAAACTTTTGACGGAATTCATTGAAGCATATTCTATGGAAGAAGATGAGAACAAAAGGGAAAAAATATTAGGGAAGATAGTTGTGATCGGAGCCTATATAAAAAGGCGTAGTAATCTTATTTTTATTGCGGAGCAGACAGTAAAATTTTCGATAAGAGAGTTGGAGTTATGTTTCAGGGAAACGATAAAGAATCTGGAATGGAATCATGTTGAGGCAGGTTTTTCCACCGCTTTAGAAGAAATACGAAGTGAAGATGCTATGCAGATTTATGATTTTTTTGAAGCAGTCATAGAGGAATCTTTGGAAGATCTGTCGGCATTTAATGTAAATCTGAAACGCAGAGAGGCGCGGATCATCATGTCTATGAGTGTGGAATGCAAAACAGATCTGCAGGAAATTGCAAGACGATATGGAGCTTATGCGGAGCAGGATTTTGACGGATCATGGCTGCTTTCTCTGATTCTGGGAGGAGGTGGCGGCAAATGATAAAAACATTTGAAAACTGTTCACCGGAGTATCAGATTACGATTGTTTGCTTTTTTATTTTTTTGACTTTGCTGTGTATGATTCTGGTTATTTATGAAGGAACAGGAAAAAGACAAAGAAAGATGTTGCTGCCGGACAGTGTATTGCTTATAGTTATTTTTCTTATAACAGCTGTCTTGTGTGTGTGGCAACGGGCGTTTTACGAAGAAGATTCCATGATATTATTTAAAATACCGTATGTGATTTTAATTGTTATAGGAATTGGTGTTTTTTTATATGTGGGATTGAAGATTTTTGGAATTTATAAGTACCGCAAGAGCTGCCTGAGGGAAAATGCAGTTCAGGAAAGTCTGGACAATTTGCCGAGTGGAATTGTTTTTTTTGATGGGAACGGAATGCCTAAACTGATGAATCGGAAAATGTATCAAATTTGTCAGAATCTGGCGGGAAGAGATATACAGAATATTACAGAACTGGAGGAAGCACTGGGACATCCTCTGAAAGAGAATGTATTTTATGATGTTGATTTGAAAGTATACTGCTTTGCGGATGGAAGTGTGTGGAAATTTTCAGAGAAAGAGATTATTACGACAGCCGGAGATCATTTTTTTCAAGTTCTTGCTTCTGAAGTGTCGGAATTATATCGGAACAAAGTGTTGCTGAAGGAAGAAAATCAGAAACTTCAGGAAATGTCTGTGGCTATGAAAGAACTTTCTAAGAATGTAATAACGCTGACCAGAGAAGAAGAAATGTTATCTATGAAAATGAGAGTGCATGATAATCTGGGATATAGCGTCCTGGCGGCACAGCGGATGTTGCTGCGCGAATCGGAAGCAGACCGGGATGTTTTCCTTTCGCAATGGAAGCAGACATTAGACTTGCTGAATAAAGATAACGAGTCTGTGAAAGGCGAACAACTGCACAGGCAGGTGCAGGAAAGAGCGGAGATTTTGGGTGTGAAAATCATTTATACAGGAGAACAAGTCTGGGAATCTCATATTTTCGAACTGATGGATATAATACTTTTGGAGGCACTTTCCAACTGTGTCCGCCATGCAGGGGCAAGCGAACTGTATGTAAAATGCAGTAGTGGGGAACAAGAATGGATTATGGTGATTACAGATAATGGACAAACAACGGAGAAGGATGTCAAAGAAGGAGGAGGATTATCCGGTATACGAAAAAGGGTGGAGCAATGTGGAGGTACATTGAGAATTTGTGCGGAGTCAAAATTTTCAATAATCGTTAAGATACCAAAGGAGGTGCGGAGATGATACGGGTACTAATCGTGGAAGACCAGCGTATGGCTCGGGAAGATATGGAAAATTATATTCAGTCCAGTGGGAGATATTGTCTGGCGGCATCTATCACAAACGCAGCTATGGCAGAAACCGTATGCAGGCAGAGCAAGTGTGAACTTGTCTTGATGGATGTCTGTACGGAGAATGATGAGAGTGGTCTTGTGGCAGCGGAGAAGATTAAAAAGACAATGCCCCAGATAAAAATAATTATCGTGACTTCTTTAGTAGAGTGCAGTTTTATTGACAGGGCGCGCAAAGCAGGAGTAGAAAGTTTTTGGTATAAAGATGCCGGTAAAGAAGAACTGTTGGAGGTTATGGATCGTACGATGAAAGGGGAGAACGTGTATCCGGATGCTCCGCCGGTTGTGATGATCGGAACGGCGAAAAGCTGTGATTTTACACCTGGAGAATTAGCAGTTCTGCGATTAGTGGTGGAAGGAGAATCCTATAAAAAAATTGCAGAGAGCTTGTGTATATCACCGGAAACTGTAAAATGGCATATCAAAAATATGTTGCAGAAAACGAATTTTGATTCCAAAACGAAATTGGCGGTAGCTGTTACAAAGAAAAATCTGATTATAAATGGATTTTAAAAATAGCATTTTACTACCCATATGGGGAGTGCTTAAGACTCTGAAAACCGATATCATATACTATGTAAAAGTGTCTCAATCCGATGGTTCTGTTTTTTGTTGAGATGTCAGATTGTTTATAAGACACTGTCTGGAAAGGAGATAAATAATATGAGATATATTATGAGAAGAAGCTGCCTGTTCTTGGTAATGATTGCGGTTATAGTTTTTACAGGGTGTGGGCAGAAGAAAAAAGAAGATCCGGTAACCGTTACATTGTGGCATGTATATGGCGGACAGACAGAATCGCCATTAAACGATCTGATTGATGAATTTAATGAAACGATTGGAAAAGAGGAAAATATCCGAGTACAGGTTGGCAGTGTTACAAATACGAATACGATACATGAAAATGTACTGGCATCCGCATTTGGAGATCCGGGAGCCTCTAAACTGCCGGATATGTTTGTTTCCTATCCTAAAACAGTTCTGGCGATGCCGGATGATACGGAACTTGTAGATTATTATGATTATTTTACAGAAGAAGAACTGAACGAATTTATTCCGGCTTTTTTGGAAGAAGGTGTCATTCATGAAAGACTTTCCATTTTGCCGGTAGCAAAATCAACGGAAGTTATGTTTATCAATAAAACAGCATTTGATCGTTTCGCGAAAGAAACAGGAGCGAAGATGGAAGATTTAAAAACATGGGAAGGACTCTTCGCAATGGCAGAACAATATGCTGCATGGACAGATAACCAGACGCCGGACATTCCTGATGATGGAAAGAATTTTTTCGTTCATGATTATCATTTTAACTATTTTCAGGTAGGTGTAGAATCTCTGGGTGAAAATTTCTTTAAGGGAGAAAATCTGGCTTTCGGACCGGAATTTCAAACAGTATGGGAACCTTATGCAAAAGCGGCACTGTCCGGAGGAGTATGGCTTCGCAGCGGTTATGCAACGGAACCTTTGCGAACGGGAGATTCGATTGTATCGGTGGCTTCGTCAGCCAGTGTGTTATATTATTCTGACAAAGTTACTTATGCGGATAACACATCGGAAAAAGTAGAGATTGTTTCCATGCCATGTCCCGTATTTGCCAGGGGAGAAACGATGGTCATGCAGCGGGGTGCCGGTATTTGTACGGTAAAATCTACACCGGAAAAAGAAAAAGCCTGTATTACGTTTCTTAAATGGCTGACGGAGGCCCAAAAGAATGTGGAATTTGTGACCAGTCTTGGATATATGCCGGTAAAGCAGGAAGCTTTCGATGTTTACCTTCCGGAGGCGATCGAGAAGTTAAGTGATCCGATGTATGTATCCCTGTATCAGGCTTTTTTAAAGACGCAGGAGAACTATACATTTTATACTGCTCCGAAATTGGATTCCTATCTGGATCTGGAAACAAAGTTTGAAGAACTTATCAGGCAAACCCTGTCAGTAAAGCGGTTGGAGTGGCAGGAACATCCGGAAGATATGGATAAACTTGTTTCAGAGACATTAGAGGATTTCAAAGCAGCATACACACAATAATGTCTGCCGGATCGGCAAAAAGAGGTGGCTGACATATGGGAGAAAAGAAAATAAATTTTTGGAAGATTATAAAAGGAATAAAGAGACAAAGCATCCGTATGCAGCAAAGACTGATTGTTTATTGGTGCGTGGTGATTTTAACACTTTTTTTAGTGACAGTTCTATTACTCAGTATTTTGGGAGTCCTTCCGGGAATGGATTTTAAAGTACGGGAAATGTTGTCTTCCCAGCAGAAAAATACGTTGTCAACTATGACAGAGCAGACTGATATTATGATGGCGAGAAGTATTTCTTTATCGGAAGATATTACAAAAGAATTGAACCAATGCCTGACAGCCAATGGAAAGACATTTTCAAATTTGAATGATAATCCTCAGCTGATCATGGATTTAGAGGCTGCGCTGTATCCCTCCTTAAAATCTGCATTGGATGTGAAATATTGCAGTGGAGTTTTTGTTGTATTGGATGCAACGGTAAATACGAAGACGGAATATGCAGATACATCACGCATGGGAATCTACCTGCGCCTGTCTGATTTAAAGGCAGTAAATACAAGCAAACAGCACGTAGTTTTTTTCAGGGGAAATGCTGATATTGCAAGAGCAGAGCAGGTACAGCTCCATAACCGTTGGAATTTAGAATTTGATACGTCCGCATTGTCGGGGTATGAACAGATTATGCAGTTTGATGGAAACCGGCTGGTAGAGAGCTGCCTGTGGACAGACCGGCTGGAGCTGAGTGACACATGGGAGGATGTGCAGCTTTTATATGTCCCGGTTTTAGACAGTACCGGAAAAGTACGCGGTTTGTGCGGTATGGAGATGAGTAATCTGTATTTCAGGCTGTCTTATCCTATGGTGGAAGGTTCCTGTGGGAATATAGTGACAGTACTGGCTCCTATGGACAAAAAAGGAAACATCTATCTGGATAAGGCGATGTTCGGAGATACAAAAGAAACGTATCTTTCACCATCAGGAACGATGACAGTGAAGAAAGGAAAGTATTATAATACATATTCTACCGCTTTCGGGAATTATATAGGCAGGCATGAACTGCTTGAATTGAAGAGTTGTAATGAGATGCCGCTTGCGGTACTGACATTGATATCAGAAGCGAATTATGAAAAATTAACAGCGGACAATCGAAGGGACTGGATCATCGGTACGTTGTTGTTCCTGATTTTATTATTGGTTGTTTCTGTCGGTATGTCCCATCGTTTTGTGAAGCCGATTCTTCGGAGTTTAAAAGCACTGCAGGAGGATACGCTGACGGACGAAAACTTATCAGGCATTTCAGAAGTGGATGCACTGGTTGATTTTATGCAGAAAAAAAGGAATACGGAGAAACTGGAAAATGGAGGCATTCCTCCGAATATAGAAGAAATGCTCAAGGCGTTTGCTTTGCGTGTGGAAACTCTGACTCCGTCAGAGAGGATGGTTCTTCAGTATTATGTTGATGGATATACGATACAGGAGATTGCTTCATTGCTTTATATCAGTATTGGAACAGCAAGAAAGCATAATACAAATATGAATCGAAAACTGGGAATAACTGTCAGAGAGGAATTAATGCTGTATATTGAGTTGTTTCGAAAATGCGATCAGTTAGATAAGCTGACATATAATAGAACTGAGTAAAAGAAAAAGAGTCTGTACAGGCTCTTTTTTAGTTTGACCGACAGATATCGTTTACATTTTTATAAAAAAAGTAATTGCGTATATATAGTAGATAGACAAAAAAGAAACGCCATATATAGTATACTAATCGTTCGTATTTTGGAAAATAAGCAAAATATACGAATGGTGACCATAGTATTTGCTTTCCGTATCTGCTACGCTTTCATTACGAAATGGTGGCCGCCCGATAAAAGAAAAAAATAAAGGAAATGGATAAGGAGGGAGAACTGAGAGTGGGATGGTGATAGAGCAAGGAGGTTAACAAGGAGGTTGAAATGTGGAATATATTACGAAAAAGGATTTAATAGATTGTTCTACGCCGGATGAGTTTTGCTTTTCACTATGCTGCATGGAATGTAAAACAGTATGGAAAAGCACACCAATTCGTTTTTCCAAAGCGGGGAAAAAACCGGAAAATGAAAATCGGAAGATTATTTATGATACGCTTTATGACCGGGAAAAGAATTTAGCATTTCAAAAAGCATTGAATCAGGCGAAAGAAATCTTTAATATTTGTCCGATATGTAAGCGTCTTGTATGTGACCATTGCTTTTTGATTTGTGATGATCTGGATATGTGTGTGCAATGTGCCGCAAAACTTAATGAAAAAGGTACTGTTGTAGGATGAAAACGAAAAAAGAAAAACGAACAAGAAAGGAGAACTTTACTATGAAAAAATATGAGATTTTAGGAGGGAATTTACCAGTTGTCGTATGTGAATTAGCAGCAGGAGAATCTATGATCACAGAAAGCGGAAGTATGAGCTGGATGAGCCCGAA
>ERZ825137.922-NODE-922-length-40302-cov-4.040475_pt1 | contig 40302 bp, 26 predicted proteins | sample MGYA00519873_ERZ825137 | MGnify/ENA primary metagenome ERZ825137 (study PRJEB31778, sample SAMEA3449190) | human gut metagenome | biome: human gut; feature: human-associated habitat; material: faeces | place: United Kingdom | collected 2010/2012 ...
CCCAAAGATATGACGGTTACTGTTGAAAAGGGAAATAAAAAAGAGGTTACGATTGAATTAGAGCAGAATTCTCTTATAAGTGCATCAATTACATCAAAAAAGATGACTCATGAAGAGATGGAAAAAGAAGGGATTGATACAGATAAGAATCGGGCAGTGTATGATTATACATTGGCGTTAAAATATGAAAAAGAAGAGATACCAACATTAAAGTTTGATAATAGAAACGAATCAAAAAACAGATGGACATTTGAGGTGCCAATATATAATGAAAGTGGAGATGGGATGCATGAGTCCAAGGAGAAAAAAAGAATTGATATAACGGATGTATCAGATGATCCGGAGAATCCTGTTTTTATAGTTACACAGACAGAAAAAATATCGATCAGTTGGCTTTCAAATGTATATAAGGTTACTATGATGTTGTGTAATGAAGCCGGGGAAACTTTTGGGTTAAAAAATGTAAAAGTCAAACTTTCTCTTCCGAAAGAATTACAACTTGCACAAATGGAGGAGGGCAAGAAGAATAGTAAAACGTGGAAATTGGATAATCTATCAGGAGGGGAAAGTGTAGATCATTCATGGTATGTAACCGGACAGATAGCAGGAACTTATGATGTTAATGCAGACGTTGAAGCATATCTGCCAACAATGGAAAGAAAGATACATAATGAAGTTGTCGCTAAAAATGCGGTTACTGTTACGGTAGGAGAGGGACTTCATCTGTATATTTATCCAGAGGAGAATGCATATATAGGAGAAAAATATTATATTCAATATAAATTAAAAAATGAATCGGATGAGTCATATTATAATGTAGAGACGAGTTTTGGTAATTTTGAAAATCCAGATTATGTGATGGAAAATATTACCCTTTTACAATATGAAGAAGATGGAAGAGAAGAGGCAGAACCTAATCGTTTTGTAGTACCCGCTAAAGTATATGTGCCAAATTTAGATGAATCTGATAAGAAGGTAATTAAAGTAAATGGAAATCATATGCGAGTTAATAAGTTAGCACCGGGTGAGGCAATATATGGTACGACTGTAAGAAACTTTAATGCAGCGGGAAATCAGTATGAGGAATATTATAAGTTACTGAATCAATATGTTGATGAATTAAACGATAATCAGACGAATGTAAGAGTTACGGTTTTACCAATAAGTAGTCATATTATTAAAACAAAACAGAAAGTAACAATACCGAAAAAATCCAACTATATTATACATGATCCGGCGAGGGAAAACACAGAAGATTCGACTACAGAAGAGAGGACTACAGAAAGGAGGACTACAGAGACTCCGACAAAACAGGTAAAAGATCCGGTTCAGCTGATGACAGGAGCATTTCAATCTACGCACACCTTGGCGTCAGTGGCAGATGGTGAGAAAACAGTGCAATTTGATCTTGGTTATGATTCTACGGGCACCGATGCGGAAGGAGATATAGGACGTGGCTGGAGTCATAATTATGAGATGCATATTGAAAGAATGGGGGATTTTGTCACTCTTTATATGAATCCGAGTCAGCGTATTTGCTTTTCAGAATCTGAGGAGACCAGATGTCAGGTGAGCGGCAGTGTTGATGGAGATGAGATTACGCTGACAGATGATGTTAGTATTGAAAGAACTTATTACCAGACAGGAGGTGGTACATACTACATTATAAAAAATAAAAACGGTTATCAGTTAAGAATGGGGACAGACACCTATCTATTTGATACGAATGGTGAATTAACGGAGTGTGTGGATGAGAATGGACGCCAAGTTACCGTGAAACATACAGAGAGACAATTGATTATAACGGATGTTGCAACAGGAAAGAGTATTATAGCGGATTATGATAAAGATGGGCATATTGTACTGGTGACGGATGCGGCAGGCAATAAGGCTTCGCTTGCATATAAAGATGGAAATCTTGTTCAATTGGTTAGTAAAAGTGGTCTGACATTGCAATATATTTACGACGATAAAGGGCATATTCTGAAAGGAATGGAAAGAGATGTCGTATTTGTCGAAAATACATATGATGAAGAAGGTCGGGTTCTTAGTCAGATATCAAATGGAAAAGAGAACGAAAAAACGATATTTTCTTATCAGGAAGATTCGGAGAATGGAAATCTACAGGTTTGCATGACAAATTCGGATGGAACAACAAAGAAGGCGGTGTCTGATCGGTATGGACAAGGTATATCTTATGAAGATGAGCTGGGTGGTATAACCACTTATCAATATGATGAAAATCATAATATGATAGCATATCGTGCACCGGATGGTAGTGGAAAATCATATACTTATGATGATGAGGGCAATCTGGAATCCATTACAGAGACGAATGGTAAGAAATATCAGTATACTTATGATGAACAAAGACATGTAACGTCAATGATTGGAAATGACGGGACGAATGTGAAGTATACTTATAACGAGAAGGGGCAGAGAAAGGCGGTTACAGGACGCAATGGTTTGTATGCGGAATATACCTATAATGAACAAGGTCAGGTTCTTACAGAGAAGTCAGGGTTGGGAACACTTGCTTATCATTACGAGAATGGAATGCTTAGTACGTTATCTGATCGTAGCGGAAGAAAATACGGTTTTGAATATGATGCAAATGGGAATGTAATTCGGTCAATCGATGGGAATGGCACGGTTCGGGATTATAAAGTAGATGTATCAGGAAGGGTGTTGTCGGAAGCAGTTGAACTAGAAGATGGGAAAAAAGCATTAACCATATATACATATGATCTGCATGGAAATGTATTGACGAGCACAGATCCGATGGGAAATGTGACGAAATATACTTATGATGATGAAGATCGTGTGACGAAAACTATAAGACCGGATGGAAGTACGCTTTGCTATGACTATGATGAGAATGGAAATTTGACGGAGGTGATTTATCCGGACTGTGAAACAACTGTAAAAGCGATATATGATGCAGCAGGGAATACGTTGGAACTTACAGATACGCTAAAAAGTATACAGAAAGGAATTTATAGTCCGGGTAGTCAGATTCTTTCGCTTACGCAGGCAAATGGAGGAGAGGTAAGTTATACTTATTATGAGAATGGTTTGCTATCAAGTCAGACGGATGCGAATGGAAATGCAGTAGTTTTTCGGTATGATGATGCCGGCAGGGTGTCGGAAACAGAAGATGCAGACGGTAATCGTACAATATATCGTTATGATGTAGATGGTAATTTGAAAGAAATAGAGGATGCACTGGGAAATATTATACAGTTCGTATATAATGCATATAGGAAGATTGTGAAGCAGACAGATGCGAATGGAAATGTAACAACTTATGATTATGATAATGATCTGAATTGTATTCGTATGACAGATGCAGAACAGGGTATTACGGAATTCACTTATGATGGAAACGGACAGATTCTTTCATTGACAAAAAAAGGAGATACTGCTGATATTTCTATGTCTATGACGTATGATGCATTAGGAAATTTAACTTCGATCACAGATGGAGAAGGAAATATCCATAGTATGGAATATGATCTAGTTTCAAATCTGACGGCAGTGTATGATGCAAAAGGAGTGAAGACAGAGGAATATGCATATGACTCATTAGGAAATGTGGTATCTGTAAAGGATGCAGATGGAAATGTGACAACGAATATGTATGACAGCTTTGGTAATCTTATTAAGCAGATGAATGAGTCTACGAAAGATGTAACTACATATTCTTACATTGGAGGAAGATATCTTGTAGCTTCTTCGGACACATTAGGAAATACAGCAACCATGACATATGATTCCATGGGAAATGTATCAACACTAACGAATCCTAATGGCGGAGTAACAAGTTATACTTATGATTTAAACAGCAATCTTACAGAAGAACGGATTGGAGAAGATTATCATATTGGGTATACATATAATGCACAGAATCTTGTGGCAACTAAGACGAATAGCCGGAATCAGGGGACTGTGTATGTGTATGATGCATTGGGACGAATTATTCGACAGACCGATGAAGCTGGGGTGATTGAGTATAGTTATGATGCGAATGGAAACGTGCTTACAGTTACAGAGACAAAGGGAGAAAATGTTTTTACAATTACAAGAACCTATGATGGCTTAAATCGTGTTACATCCTATGAGGATGGCAAGGGTAAGAGAATTGGCTATGTTTATGACAAGGTTGGTAATTTGACAGATGTTATCTATCCGAATGGCAAGAAAGTGACCTATGTCTATGATAAAAATGGAAGTATTAAGAAACTGACAGACTGGGATGAACGCATAACAACATATGATTATGATGTAAACGGAAGATTGATTAAGACAACACGTCCGAACGGAACGGTAGAAACGAGAGCATATGACAAAATGGGGCGTCTTACTCTGATACTGGATAAGGCAGGTGGAACAGAGGTCAACCATCAAGAATATTGTTATGATGCGGCGGGAAATATTACAGAAACAAAAAGTCTTGGCAATAAGACATTAGAACATTCAGATGTATCTGATGTGAAGATGACGTATGACAAGAACAACCGACTGATTACATACAATGGAAAAGATGTGGAATATGATAAAGATGGCAATATGGTCTATGGACCGTTGCAGGGGAAAATGGTATCATTCCTATATGATTGTCGTAACCGATTGATTCAGGCGGGGGATACCACCTATGAATATGATGCGGAGGACAACCGGATTGCAGAAATAAACGGAAACAGCCGTATAGAGTATGTGATCAATACGCAGCCGGAATTAAGCCAGATCCTGCAAAGCATATCCATTGTGGGTAACCGGAAAGAGGAAACCTATTATTATTATGGCAATGGATTGACCGCACAGGATAATGGAACAGATTATCTGACATATCATTTCAATAATGTAGGAAGCACTATGGCTGTGACGGATGAAAAAGGAAATATTGCCGGAACGTACGAATATTCACCTTATGGACAGATTCTTCATAAGGAAGGAACTGCTAATATAACATTTTTATATAATGGGCAGTATGGTGTTGCCACAGATGAGAATGGCTTATATTATATGCGAGCCAGATATTATAATGTTGACATTAAGAGATTTATCAATCAGGATGTTTTAACAGGAACATTAGAAAGAATCAGCAGTTTGAATAGGTATGCATATGTGGAAGGCAATCCGATTAATTATTTGGATCCGTTCGGATTGGAAGCGTATGATACTTCAACATTACATACAATATCAACAGTGCTAAGTATTATAGGTGCATTTGTGTCGTTTATTTTTCCTTTCTCAGGTGCTGGAAATATCATATCTATTATCTCAGGTATGGTTGATATTACGGCTTATGTTTACGATTTGATTAACGATATAAGGGAAAAGAAAATGCTTCAAGCACAATCAGATGTTTGCTATATTATAATTGATATAATTGGTATAGCTACTGCAGGAATGGCTAATGTATATAAAACTGAAGCACAAGGAGCGGCAGCATATAAAGGAATAATGGATGGATATGAGTGGAAGACAAGTATGTCGTATGATAAATATAATTATTATTCGCAAATTCAATCGGCAGCTTCGTTTGTTGTACAGGCATTAGATACATGGTTGAATAGTTAGGAGTAAATATGAGACGGAGTTATGATATATTAAAAATATACAAACGTGTATTTCAGGTTATATATTTATGTGTATTGTTTTTTCAAATATGTGTATATGTTTTTGTACCATTAAGAAGTTACAGTAAGTATTATAGGGATAAGAAACAGTATGATATTGTGCAAGCTAAAGTTGAAGATGAAGAAAAATACCCAATAGGATTATCATTTTTGGGAGAAATAACAAAAATTCAAGTTTCGTATGAAATAGGAAAAATAAAATATAATTCAAATTTATTTTTTTATAGCGATGGTAAATTAAAAAATACTATGTCTGTTGCAGTTTTAAAGACTGATCCGACAGTAGTATGTTTGAATTCGTTGGAGCTGCCATTTTCAATGTCATTTTATAATCATTTTTTCAGATTGATTGTATGGTATTTTTTAATCATGATTTTATTTAAAACCATAGAATTTATTTTAACAAAAAGAATTCAATGTGATGATCAAAAATCATTTGAATTTATAAAACAAAAACAAGAAGATTATAAGAAAAGCATAAACGAAAAAATAAAATTAAAACGACAAAAAATACTAAATCGGTTATTCAGTGAAAATGGTGAAATGAATTCTATAACACAGATTGAACAAACATGTAGAAAATATAATATTAAGTTTAACGAGGAGTTTATGTGGTGTTTGTTAAATTTAACTACATTACAATTAGGAATAATAGGCATAGACTCATTCACAGGTGAAGAATCAATTGGTACTAAAACGAATGAATTAAGAGAACATGGTTTGCCTGAAAAGTATTATGCAATAAGCGAACAAGAGGGATACTATATTTGCGGCTGTAAAGAAACTCCTAGATTGTTTTGCTTTTCGACTAATTTAGGCATTACCAATACGATATATGAAGATATATACGATTATATTCTGGCACAAATAGATTCTACTAATTTATAAATAAAGAGGAGGAAAAGTTTATGACAGTTTTATTTATGCGATGGATAGTATCGGTATTTGTCTGGCGGGATGTTGCTATTTTGTTAGCAGTATTTGGTAAACGGTATATATACTATATAAAAATTTTTAACTTATTTAAAGTAGAAGGAACAATTACAGGAATCGATAGTTGTCAGATACGTGGCGCTACATGTAGTATTTCAATAATAGACTATCAAATATATGATATGAAATATAAAACATATATCAAAAAATCACGTGGAGATAAAATAGGACATAAAGTATTAATTGCGACAAATGGAGATATATCAGTAAGATATCAAATAGCCTGGAGAGATATTGTTGAGGGAATAGTTTCTATAGTCATACTATCTGCAATTTTTGGGTGGATAATATATAGATGGGGGGCGTTGATTGATAAGATAACGATATATACAGCATTAGGAATTTCAGCAGTTTATTTTCTTTTGTGGCCATTTAGATATAGCTACGCATATAAAGATCTCAAAAAAGAATTTGGCTATCTGTATAGATATTAAATGTTTTATGTATGAATGGGGTGTGGCATGTTAAGACAAATAGATTTTCGTGAAAAAGGATCTTTTCATTTTCAATGAATTTGGGGATTATGTTGTAAGCAAAAGATGGGGAAACACATATGAGAGATATTAATATTACTATCAAAGCAATAAACAAAATTTTATATGTAGCAATTGTGGCGTTTGTGTTGACACTTATACCCAATCATGGAGGAATTCAAAGTTTTGAATATGGCAATTACTATATAAACAAGGAAAAATATAATATTGTCCAAGCAGAGATCACAGATGTCAAAAACTTTGAAATTGATTATCGAACGATTGTGTTATTCGAGTTAAAGAAGGAAAAAGTACGATATCAGGTGGACAATATTTGCTTTGAAGGATATATGATAGGATATCCTGAAAAAAACAAGGGAGATTTAATACAAGTTGCAGTTAATAAAAAGAATTCTAAACTCAAACGGTGTGTTCCATATAATTTTTCGCCCGATGATAAAAAATTATATGAAATAGCATTTGAGATTGTAGTGGGAGTGCTATTATTAACTGTTCTATTACATATAATTGCAAAGCTGTTACAAAGAGTGGAAAAAAGGAAACTGGAAAAAGATAGCCAGGAATCTTACGATTATGCATATGAAAAGAATAAAATTATAGAAAAGTATCATGTTGACAATTATGCCAGACAAATTGATGAAGACGCATTAATTCAACAATATCATATATGTATCAATGAAGACTATATGTGGTGTTTGATGAATTTACCGGATACTATCTTGGTGGACATTGGTTTATTACCAATAGAAGGGGAGAAAACAATTGTTAGTGAGACACTGGAATTGAGAAAGAAGGGATTGCCGTTACAATATTATGTCATAGGGCAGGATGCAGAACTTAATTATTTGTGTCAGTGTGCAAATTCTTCGCAAATATATATTTTTTCTTCGAATCTTGGAATAACAAAAACAAAATATTTGAACATATACGATTATATTCTGGCACAAATAAAATAAGTTACATATAGGCATAAACGGGGAGAAAAGATTATCGCATTATATCCGCTCTTTTATACTGCAAAAATAGAACAATGTAGAAAGGAATTAGGTTGGCACTAGATTTATCAGGAAAAACATTTTACAGGACAAGCATTGTTGATTCCAAAATTTTGTGTTAGAATATACAGTCAGTATATTCATACATAACAGATGAACATACAGTAAGATTAAAATGTAGGGGGCACAGAATGGATTGGCGAAGATTAGTTCAGTTATTGAAAAATCATATGGTATTTTTGCAGACGCATAATTTCCCGGATCCCGATGCATTGGCAGCGGCATATGGTATGCAGGTATTTCTGAAAGCAAATGGTGTAGAGTCAACAATATGTTATGCTGGTAAGATTGAGAAGAACAGTACCAAGCGTATGATTGATGAGTTTGGTATTAAGGCAATACACATTGATGATATTCCGAGAATGGTAGAAGAAGATTATATTGTGACGATTGATGCACAGAAATATAATTCCAATATTACGGATTTTCCGGGCGATGAAGTTGCATGTATAGATCACCATCCAACTGTGATTCCGTGCGCATATGAATATAGTGATATCCGGATCTGTGGGGCGTGTTGCTCCATTGTGACGGATTACTTTATTGAAAGCGATACAACAATGGATAGCAATACAGCAACGGCATTGCTTTATGGATTGAAGATGGATACCGATTCCTTTAATCGTGGTGTGACAGATTTTGATATAGCAATGTTTGGATATCTTCACAAGATTGCAGATAATCAGAAGATTAATGCCATGTATAACAATAACATGGAGATTGAAGATCTTCATGCATATGGTGAAGCAATCCGGAATATACAGATTTATGAAAATGTAGGATTTGCAAAGATACGATTTGACTGTCCGGATGGATTGATTGCAATGATATCTGATTTTATTTTGGGATTGGATGTTGTAGAGCTAGCGGTTGTGTATGCAATGCGTAATGGTGGATACAAGTTTTCCGTGCGTAATGAAACTGCAATGTATCATGCGGGAAGTGTGACACAGAAAGCACTCGACGGAATTGGTGGTGGAGGAGGACATTTCTCCATGGCAGGAGGTGTGATCACCCAAGAAGGAATGAAACAGTTAGGAGACGATCCGGATTTTGTGATTCGGAAACGTTTTCTGGATGCAATCCATGAGGAAGCATTAGAAGTAAAGAAAAAATAAGATTAAATTTGTTTAGAAAATGATTATAAATTTATCACAGAATAGTGATATTTTGAGGATAGGATAAGGGAAGGATAGAAAATGAGCAAGCAGAGAATTGTGGTAAAGGTTGGAACTTCCACATTGACAAGAGAAAATGGAGCATTGGATTTTCGTACAATTGATAAATTGGCACAGGTGTTGTCGGCATTGCATAATGAAGGCAATCAGGTGATCTTAGTGTCGTCAGGAGCAATTGCGGTTGGTGTCAACAAGATGCGATTGCCGATGAAGCCGAAAGATGTCTGTATGAAACAGGCGGCAGCAGCAGTTGGACAATGTGAATTGATGCATATTTATGATAAATGTTTTGGTGAATATGGAAACATTGTTGGACAGATTCTGTTGACGGCAGAGGATATTGCAATTAAGAGTAAACGCAGAAATCTGATGAATACATTTGCAGCTTTGCTTGAAAACGGAATGATTCCGGTTGTAAATGAGAATGATTCTGTCAGCCATGCCGAGATCGAATCAGAGAAAAAAGTATTCGGTGATAATGATATGTTATCTGCGATTGTTGCAAATCTGTGTGAGGCGGATACCTTAATCATTTTATCGGATATAGAGGGCTTATATGACAGCAATCCACATGAGAATCCGGAGGCAAGATTGATCCATAAAGTGGAGGATATCAATGATGATATTAAGAGTCTTGGAAGTGGATCTGGTTCAAATCGCGGAACCGGTGGAATGGTTACGAAGTTAGAAGCTGCTGAGTATGCAGTTACGCATGGAATGGACATGTATATTGCACATGGACAGGATCCGGAGAACATTTACCGGATTCTGGAAGGAGATGCAGTTGGAACGCATTTCGTTAAGAAATATGAATTGTAAGAAGGAATGAAAATGAATTATAGAACAGTTTCCTATTATCAGGAATTTCATTGTATCGGAGGAATTTGTGAGGACTCCTGTTGTGAGAACTGGGAGATTGATCTTGATGATGCCTCTTTGAAACAATATATGAAACAGAGTGGTTCATTTGGTAAACGTCTGAAGGATAATACCAGGGTAAAGGATAAGCAGTTTATTCTGAATGGAACAAGATGTCCGTTCTTAAATGATGACAATTTGTGTGATATCTACATTGAGATGGGAGAAAATTGTCTCTGTGAGACGTGTACGAATTTTCCAAGACATGTTGAAGAATTTGATAATCTGAAGGAAGTCAGCCTGACAATGTCGTGTCCGGAGGCGAGCCGTATCATGCTGGCAAAGAAGGATAAGATGACATTTGTCTGCAAAGAGGGAAACGATGAGGAATATGGCTTAAAGCATATTGAGCCGGTAAGAAGTCTCGCATTTTGGAAGAGACCAACGGTCAATAAATTAGATAAACCATTATTTGATATACTGTTTGATGCAAGACAATTGTTGTTTGATATATTGCAAAACAGAGAAGAACCGATTGCGAAACGGGCGGCAACAGCCTTAGTATTTGCGTATGAGATTCAGGATTTTATCGATCAGAATGAATATGATAAGATTCGCCGGAAGATGGAGAATTATCGCAAACCGGAAAAAAAGGAACTGTTAGACAAATGTTATGCGAAACATGAGAAGCGGGTTGCAGAAAAAGAAGAGTGGATGCGGCAGATTCTCAATATGTTTGAGGGATTGGAAACGATCAAGGAAGAATGGACAGAACTGTTAAATGATGGAATGAAGACAATGCACGGAGAAGAAGAACTGGCTGGTATTTTGTTGTCGGCTGGTCTGCTGGAAACATCCGAGGAAGAAGAGGAAGAAAACAGCAGTTTTCTGCAGAATTATGCTTTATCCTATCAGCAATTCTTAGACTATTATCAGGATAAAGAATATGAATACGAGCACATATTAGTGTATTATATATTCAATTACTTTTTGGGTGCATCCTATGATCATGATGTTTTTACGAAAGTGAAGTTTGCGGTGGTGTCTTATCTGGTGATCCGGGAGTTAGACATTGCGGTCTGGTTAAAGCAGCAAAAGGAATTTCTATATGAGGATCAGGTGAAGGTGGCACATGCATATTCGAAGGAAGTAGAACATTCGTATAATAATTTTGAGTCTTTGCAGTTAGTGTTATCGGCACATCCGATCTTAGATGTGGATCATATTCTGGTCGGATTGTTATCATAAACAGGAATAAATTGAGGAAAGAAGAATACAATGAAAAAAGACGCAAAAAGAAGAAAACTGGAAATGGCATTGTTTTTCAGACGGGCAAAAAGGGAAATTCAGGCGAGAAAGGGAGTATTTGCGGTATATTTGCTGCTCCGGTTATCGGTTATTCTGGTGTTGATCGCACAGTGCTTTAACCATAATTATGAGAATGCATTTTTATGTGTATTGACACTTGTTTTATTTACAATGCCGACATTTCTTGAGAACAAACTTCGTATCCGGCTGCCTGATACAATGGAAGTGATTGTTCTGTTGTTCATATATTCGGCAGAGATCTTAGGAGAGATTCATTCCATGTATATGAAAGTTCCGATGTGGGACACAATTTTACATACCATGAATGGATTTCTGGCAGCAGCAGTTGGATTCTGTCTGGTGGAATTATTGAATCGGCATGAGAAATTTACATTCAAATTGTCTCCGGTCTATCTGGCGATTGTGGCATTTTGTTTTTCTATGACGATTGGCGTGTTATGGGAGTTCTTTGAATGTTCGATGGATCGGTTCCTGCTCAAAGACATGCAAAAAGATACGGTGGTGCATACAATATCTTCTGTGTCTTTAGATCCGGAAGGATTGAATCATCCGGTGGTGATCAAGGATATCAAAGGTGTAAAAGTGATAACCGATGAAGGAGAGATAACATTGCCGGTGGATGGCTATTTAGACCTGGGATTGTATGACACGATGGAAGATCTGTTTGTCAACTTTATTGGAGCGGTTGTATTCTCGGTGATTGGATATTTCTATGTGAAACGAAAAGGTAAGGGCAGGATTGCCAAGAGGTTCATACCGGAGGTGTATGAGTAGAAATTTTTGATATAAGCAGTGAAATATTCCTTTTGAATGGGGAAATTAGCAGGGTATCTGATAAGGAAAATGTTGACAAGCCCCAGACCGTGCGTTATAATAACGAAGATTGTGAGACAATCCGAAAATGGCGATGACGAAGAGAAGTAGTATCCATTATCGTTCCCAGTGAGTGAAGGACAGTGAGAACTTCGCAAAGTGAATGGATATGAATAACACTTTAACAGCCGCAATCCGAACATATCATACGATATCAGTAGGTGCGACGTAAGTTGCGCGTGAGACAACAAGGTTTTTGTAGAGACCGGTAAGAGACTGCATCGCAGTAATTCAGGTGGTACCGCGGACATAGCACTGTTCGTCCTGAACGACAATACGTTCAGGACGGGCAGTTTTTTAATTTGCGGATGATATAATTGTTGGACTGAATTGTGAGGTCGATTGGATAAGATAATAATTTTTTTACATAATATATGAGAGAAAAGGAGTAAGAGATGAACACAGATAACATTTATCGTAACCGGACTCTTGACCAGATTGGTGAGGGGGATGTAGGAACAACTTTGCGAGTAGCGGGATGGATTGAGAACATTCGTGACCACGGCGGCGTATCATTTATCGATTTGAGAGATATGTATGGTGTGTTACAGGTTGTTATGAGAGACACTTCTTTATTGGATGGTTTGAATAAGGAAGACTGTATTTCAATTGAAGGTGTGATGGAGCATCGTGATGAAGAGACATACAATCCAAAGATTCCGACAGGTACTGTAGAATTAGAGGCACAGAAGGTGGAGATGCTTGGTAAAGTATATCGTCAGCTTCCGTTTGAGATTATGACATCTAAGGAGACAAGAGAGGATGTCCGTCTGAAATATCGTTACTTAGATATGCGTAATACAAAAGTAAAAGACAATATGATCTTCCGTTCTAAGGTAATCAGTTTCTTAAGACAGAAGATGACAGATATGGGATTTTTGGAGATGCAGACACCAATTCTTTGCGCATCTTCTCCGGAGGGAGCCAGAGATTATATTGTGCCTTCTCGTAAATTTAAGGGCAAGTTCTACGCATTGCCACAGGCACCACAGCAGTATAAACAGTTATTGATGGTATCTGGTATTGATAAATATTTCCAGATCGCACCATGTTTCCGTGATGAGGATGCAAGAGCAGACAGAAGTCCGGGAGAGTTTTATCAGCTTGATTTTGAGATGGCATTTGCTACACAGGAAGATGTATTCAAGGTTGGTGAAGAAGTGCTTTCTGAGACATTTGCAAAGTTTGCACCGGAAAATGCACAGATCACACAGGCACCATTCCCGATCATCAGCTATAAGGAAGCAATGCTTACCTATGGTACAGATAAGCCGGATCTTCGTAATCCACTCCGCATTATTGATGTGACAGAGTTCTTCTCAAGATGTACATTTAAGCCATTCCACGATAAGACGGTTCGTGCGATCAATGTACATGCCAAGCTTACCAAAGGTCAGCATGAGAAATTATTGAAGTACGCAGAGTCAATCGGTATGGGTGGACTTGGCTACTTAGAAGTATTAGAAGATATGAGTTATAAGGGACCAATTGATAAGTTCATTCCGGACGATATGAAGACAGAGATCCGTGATCTTGCAGGCTTGCAGGCAGGAGATACCATTTTCTTCATTGCTGATGTAGAAGAACTTGCTGCATCTTATGCCGGTCAGCTTCGTACAGAGATTGCAAACCGTTTAGATCTGTTAGAGAAAAATGCATATCGTTTCTGCTATATTAATGATTTCCCTATGTATGAGTATGATAAGGAAAGCAAGAAGATTATCTTTACACATAATCCGTTCTCAATGCCACAGGGCGGTTTACAGGCATTACAGGAGAAGAATCCATTAGAGATTCTTGCTTATCAGTATGATATCGTATGTAATGGTGTAGAGTTATCTTCCGGAGCAGTTCGTAACCATAACTTAGATATCATGGTTAAAGCATTTGAGATTGCCGGCTATACAGAAGAAGATTTGAAGGAGAAGTTTGGAGCATTATATAATGCATTCCAGTTTGGTGCACCACCACATGCAGGTATGGCACCGGGTGTTGACCGAATGATCATGCTCCTTCGTAACGAAGAGAATATTCGTGAAGTGATTCCGTTCCCTATGAATGGTAATGCACAGGATCTGATGTGTGGCGCCCCTGGTGAGGTTACAGAGCAGCAGCTCCGTGAGGTTCATATCAAGGTAAGACAGTAACAGAGAAAATCAGGTATTTATGTATAGATTACCGGATAGAAGATTATTTTGATATACACCCAAGATTTTATGTTAGAAAGGTGCATAAGATATGCAGGGTTCGCATAATAACCAGAAAAAGATAGCAGTTATAAATGATTACTCAGGATTTGGACGCTGTTCCATAGCAGTAGCAATGCCGATCATTTCTGTAATGAAGGTTCAGTGCTGTCCGGTTCCGACGTCGATTTTTTCCAATCATACGGGGTTTGACAGCTTCTATTATGAAGATTTTACAGATCATATGCAGAGGTATATCGATGAATGGAAGAAGCTGGATCTGCAGTTTTCCGGTGTCTGTACCGGATTCCTGGGTTCCAGTGAACAGATCAGTATAGTGGAACGGTTCCTTACGGATTTTAAAAGACCGGAGACAAAGGTGATCGTGGATCCGGTAATGGGTGACTATGGCAAACCATATCCGACCTATACAGACGAACTGTGCCAGCAGATGAAAAAGCTGGTGCGGTTTGCTGATATCCTTACTCCAAATACCACAGAGGCATGTGTTCTGACGGATACACCATATAAGGATGACTGGCATATGGATGAACTGAAAGCTATGGCGGAGAAGCTGGCAGCACAGTCAGAGAGCAGACAGGTAAAAGTTGTGATAACAGGAATCAGGCGGGGAAGCTTCCTTGCTAACTTCTGCTATGAAAACGAAAAAGTAACCGTTGTGAAGACGAAGAAGATCGGAGAGTCGCGCTCCGGTACCGGAGATGTCTTTTCGGCGATTCTTGCGGCGGATGCCGTAAATAATGTAGATTTTACAGAATCAGTTAAGAAGGCAAGTGTATTTATTAAAGAATGTATCAAACGTTCCGTTGAGATGGAGCTTCCATTGACCGATGGAGTGTGTTTTGAGGAATGTCTGTACAAGCTTGCCAGATAACAGGAGGCGAATAGTATGGAGATATTATATAAAGTTCATAATAATCTGTATGTAAATCTGACAAATAAATGCCCATGTGCATGTACATTCTGTCTCAGACAGAACATGGATCATGTTGGTGAATCAAAGAGTCTGTGGTTAGAGCGGGAACCATCAGTAGAAGAAGTGATTGCTGAATTTGCAAAATTCGATATGAGCCGGTTTAATGAGGTTGTGTTCTGTGGATTCGGAGAACCGACGGAAGCCTTTGAGGTGTTGAAGAAGGTTGCGGCATTTGTAAAGGAGACTTATCATATGCTGATACGTTTGAATACGAATGGGCTGGGAAATCTTGTAAATGGCAGAGATATCACACCGGAGATGGAAGGCCTGATCGACACGGTATCGATCAGCTTGAATACGCCGAATGCAGATCGGTATCATGAACTGGTCAGAAGTAAGTTTGGAGATAAATCCTTTGATGCGATGCTTGACTTTGCAAGAAGTTCTACAAAGTATGTACCCAATGTAGTTATGACGACTGTAGATACCACGATTACAAAAGAGGAAGAGGAAGAATGCCGGAGAATCTGTGATTCGATCGGTGCAAAATACAGAATCCGCCCATGGGAGGATTAATAAATCTGATAAGAAAAGCTCTGTATGAAAATACAGGGCTTTTCTTGTTATCCTACAAATAAAGACCGCAGGTAGCGATCAGGCTGCCTGCGGTCTTACTGTAATATTTATTATTATAACATAAATGCTTATTTATTTCCGGCATCTCTCTTAGCACGGAAACGAAGTGTAGGATCAAGGATCTTCTTACGGATACGGAAGCTCTTAGGAGTGATCTCAAGAAGCTCATCTGTATCGATGAAGTCAAGTGCCTGCTCCAGACTGAGTACCTTAGGAGGTGTCAGCTTTAATGCATCATCAGCACCGGAAGAACGGGTGTTGGTCAACTGTTTCTTCTTGCAGACATTTACTTCGATATCATCGGTACGTCCATTTTCACCGATAACCATTCCGGCATATACAGGTTCACCTGGTCCGATGAACAGTGTACCTCTTTCCTGTGCATTGAACAGACCATAAGTGATAGAAGTACCGGTCTCGTATGCGATCAGAGAACCCTGTGAACGATAGTTCATATCACCCTTATATGGGAGATATTCATCAAAGATCGTATTGATAACACCATTTCCCTTTGTAGCGGTCATGAAGTCACCACGGAAACCGATCAGTCCACGGGAAGGTACAAGGAACTCCAGTCTGGTTGTACCGTTTCCGGTAGGAGCCATACCCTGAAGCTCACCCTTTCTGGAATTTAACATATTAATAACTGTTCCGGTAAATTCATCCGGAACATCGATATATGCAATCTCAAATGGTTCAAGCTTCTTACCGCGTTCATCTGTCTTATAGATAACTTCGGCTTTGCTGACTGCAAATTCATATCCTTCACGTCTCATGTTCTCGATCAGGACGGATAAGTGAAGTTCGCCACGACCGGATACCTTGAAAGCTTCTGTTGTCTCTGTTTCTTCTACACGGAGACTGACATCTGTATTTAATTCACGGAACAATCTGTCACGTAAATGTCTGGAGGTTACAAACTTTCCTTCCTTACCGGCGAAAGGAGAATCATTTACCATGAATGTCATGGAAATAGTTGGCTCTGAAATTTTCTGGAATGGGATTGGTTCCGGATTTTCAGGAGAACAGATCGTATCACCGATATTAACATCTGCAATACCGGAGATGGCTACGATCGATCCGATGTCTGCTTCATTTACTTCTACTTTATTCAGACCCTCGTAAACATAGAGCTTACCGATCTTAACCTTTAACATTCTGTCAGGGTCATGTTCATTTACAATAACAACAGGCTCATTTACAACGACCTTACCGTTGTCAACCTTGCCAACACCGATACGGCCTACATATTCATTGTAGTCGATCGTGCTGATCAGAACCTGTGTACCTGCATCCGGATCACCGGTAGGAGCAGGAATATAATCAACGATGGTATCAAACAGTGGCTTCATATCTGTACCCGGTTCATCTGGATCAAGAGAAGCAACACCTGTCTTTGCTGATGCAAATACAAATGGGCAGTCAAGCTGATCGTCATTTGCATCCAATTCGATCAGAAGCTCAAGAACTTCATCTACAACCTCTTTAGGACGAGCTTCAGGACGGTCACATTTATTTACACATACAATAACACTGAGGTTCAGCTCCAATGCTTTCTTCAGAACGAATTTGGTCTGTGGCATGGCACCTTCGAAAGCATCAACAACAAGAATAACACCATTTACCATCTTCAGGACACGTTCTACTTCACCGCCGAAATCAGCATGTCCCGGAGTGTCGATAATGTTGATCTTTGTCTTACCATAACGGACGGCAGTGTTTTTGGAAAGAATCGTGATACCACGTTCACGTTCAATATCATTTGAGTCCATGACACGCTCGGTAACTTCCTGATTATCACGGAATACACCACTTTGTTTCAAAAGTTCATCCACCAATGTTGTTTTACCATGGTCAACATGGGCAATAATCGCAACATTTCTGATATCATCTCTGGTAATCTTCATTTTTTTCACTCTTTCTTTATGATATTAAAATTACTTACAATACAACGTTTACCATTCTAGCATACGAAAAAAAGCATTTCAATGGAAATGATAGCCGAAAATTACACCAAAATATTCGGTAAAATGCGCCGAACTGTACAAAAATATGTTATTATTAGAAAGTATGACAGGCGGGAACGGTTCCTGCTAAATAAGTGATTTGGAGAGGTATTAAAATGAATGAGAAAAAGGGCAGAGCGATCGCACTGTTGCCGATCGGTGTATTTCTGTTATTGTATCTGGGACTTGGGATTATATTTGAATATGTGATGAAAATTCCGATGGGCTTTTATAATGTGCCTATCATCGTGGCATTTCTTGCAGCTATCCTGGTCGCATGTATCCAGAACCGGGAATTGGTATTTGATAAGAAGCTTGAGATTATGGCACAGGGAGTTGGGGATAAGAATATTATAACGATGCTGTTGATCTTCCTGGCAGCGGGTTCATTTGTCGGGGTAGTCGGAAGAAGCAGCGCAGAGAGTGTAGCATATTTTATGCTGACACTGATTCCGGCAAGATTTTCAGTAGCGGTTTTGTTTGTTGTTGCCTGCTTTGTATCAGTTGCTATGGGAACTTCAGTTGGAACGATCACATTGTTAACGCCGATTGCTGTTGCAGTGTCGAGGGCATCTGGCTTTGATATGGCATTTTGTGTTGCATCGGTTATGGGTGGAGCAATGTTTGGAGATAATCTTTCTTTTATCTCAGATACGACGATTGCGGCATGTAATGGACAGGGATGTGAGATGAAAGACAAATTCCGGGAGAATTTCTGGATCGCGTTTCCGGCAGCGGTTATAACGCTGATATTAATTCTTGTACTTTCATTTCAGACCGACATACGGGGGCAGGTCAGCCAGTCTTATAATCTGGTGCAGATCATACCGTATGTTCTGGTGCTGATCGGTGGAATTATAGGGCTGAATGTATTTATCGTATTACTTACGGGGATTGTATCCGGAGCATTTATTATGCTGATATGGGGACATACTGCACCTGTTGATCTTCTGACAAATATGGGCTCCGGTGTTTCCGGAATGTTTGAAACCTGTATGGTAGCAATATTAGTTGCAGCGTTATGTGCACTGATCCGGGAATATGGCGGTTTCGATGCACTTCTCAGTTGGATACACAGGATCTTTCGAGGAAAGAAAGGCGGACAGCTCGGAATGGGGTTGCTAGTCGGAACAATGGATATTGCAACTGCAAACAATACGGTAGCAATCGTTATGGCAAATCCGATTGCCGGAGAAATGGCACAGGAATATGGAATCTCTCCGAAGAAGACTGCCTCTTTGCTTGATACTTTTTCCTGTATCTTTCAAGGAATAATCCCATATGGTGCGCAGATGTTAGTTGCAATTGCCGCGGTAGGAGAACTGGGTGATTCCATTTCTGCTTTTCAGATCATTCCGAAGCTTTTTTATCCGATGTTCTTGCTGCTGACATCACTCGTTACCATAATAAGAAGTGATAAATAATAGAGACAATTCAAGAATATAGAAAACGCTGATCTGTTTCTATACGAATTAAGTGAATTATAAAAGAGTTTATCGGCAATGTGAACATGTATACTATTATGAAGCAAGCCTGTTTTAACGCCGGTTCTTAGTGAGTCGCCATAGGCGAAGAACTTAGTACCGTTGCGTTGAAATAGAGTGCAAGCGTCTTGCGTAATAATAGGTGTGCATATTCATATTACCGATAAACTCTTTTTGTAATATTCACTCACATAGGAACAGATCAGCGTTTTCTGTTTTATTTGCCAAGTAACATATTTTCCAGTTCCTCCGGTGAGAAGGTGTAAGACGAGTTGCAGAACTGGCAGTTTACCTCGATCGGCTTATTGTCTGCGAGCAGATTTGCAATCTCCTTTTTACCGAGACTGATAACGGCCTGTGAGAAACGTTCCTTGCTGCAGTTGCAGTGCCACTTCGTAGGAATGGTATCGGTAACTTCTACATTATAGCCTTCAAAGATCTGCTTCACGATATCAAGCGGTTCCATACCCTGGTCGAGGAGAGCGGTAATGGATGTGAATTCACCCAGACGTTTTTCTAGATCAGAGATCAGTTCCTCGGATGCAAATGGCATAAGCTGAATGATAAAGCCCCCGGCTTGTTTTACTGTGTTGTTCTTCTCCATCAGAACACCTAAAGCTACAGAAGTTGGAATCTGTTCTGAGGTTGCAAAATAATACGTCAGGTCTTCTGCAATCTCACCTGAAACAAGCTGGGTCTGACCGATATAAGGCTCTTTTAAACCGATATCCTTGATCACGGAGAGCACGCCCATATCAAGAGCTTTAGCGACATCCAGTTTTCCCTTATCATTTGCATGCAGGATAACCTCCGGATTGTTGACATAGCCTTTGACATTGCAGTGCGCATCAGCAGTCACTGTCAGTCCGCCGATCGGACCGCTGCACTGGATCTGGAGCGTTAGCAGATCGGAGTCATTCTTACATGTAGCCCCCATCAATGCACCTGCAGTCAGCAGACGACCGAGGGCGGCAGTGGCAACCGGACTGGTATTGTGAATACTTCTTGCTGTTTCAACAATTTCCTTTGTGGTGCCGGCAAAGAAACGAACCTGTCCATCTGCCGCCATACCTCTGATAATATAATCACTCATATGTTATTCCTCGTTCTTTCTATATATAATGTAAAATATTGCACTTTTAAGGTGCCTTTTTAAAAATAATACCTGCATTTATAAAGTGCTGATTAATAACAAAATAATACTTGTACTTATAAAAGTAGTGCTTAATAATAAATTGATGACTAAAATCACTACGGCAGGAGATCAGATATATAATTTGCCTTCGTGATGTTTTTCTCTGGCTATCACATAGACACGTTCACTGTCATCGGTTGCTGGCGTGTGCGTAAATGCATCATACATGGCAAGAAGCTCCATACCTGCCTGTTCTACACAACGAATCATGTCCTCACAGGTCAGGCCGATCTGGTAATGGAATTCCTGCGTTTTTCGGTACAGGTTGCCATCCTCTTTCAGAAACAGGCTGAGTGCAAGCTCGTTGACATTCTGTTCCTCATCATAATAATTATCCCAAATGAAGCTGACATCATCCCGATCCTCAGCAATCACTGAATCTGCAACGACATCCCGGAAATAGTGTTTGGTCTTAAAATCACAGATAAAGATACCCCCTGCTTCCAGATAATTATTTGCAAGAGAAAAAACGGTAGTGATCTGATCTGTATTTGACAGATAGTTGATGCTGTCGCAGACACAGACGATGGCATTTACTGTTCCGAATAATTCAAAGGAACACATATCCTGCTGGAGATACATAATGGATGAGAAACCATTCGCAATCTTTTTTTCATTTGCAATCTCTAACATATCAGGAGATACATCAATTCCGATCATATCATAGCCAGCGGTGGCAAGTCCTTCCGTGATCGTTCCCGTTCCGCAACCAAGCTCGGCAACCAGACCTTCGGTGATATTGTATTCATGGAGCAGGCTGGTGATATAAGATATCCATTCGTCATAAGGAATGTTATCCATCAGCTCATCGTATACCTGCGCGAAGCTTGTATAGGCATCCATAGAAAAACCTCATTTCATAAAATCTCAATGCCATCATTATATACATCTCAGAAAGGAAAAACAACCGTTTCTTTTGGAGCAGTTTTCTATTTGCTGCGGCAGACAGAATGTAAAAAATAAGGTTTGAGATTGAACATGGTGGGCTTTTGTGTTAATATAAATTCGGTTAGAAATCCTCATATGGAAGAAACCATATATGAAAGTGGGTAGTTTGGCATGATAAAGTTCTATAGAACAGATCATAAGGTTTTGTCAGAGATAACAGAATATGAAGACAATATGTGGGTTTGTATGACGAAACCTACAGTAGATGAGACCAAACTGATTGCAGAAGATTTTGAGATTGATCTGGCAGATGTCAGAGCTGCATTGGATGATGAGGAGAGCTCCCGTGTGGAGGTCGAAGATGGTTATACACTGATCCTTGTCGATATTCCGTCGATCGAGATGAGAAATGAACGCGAAGCATATACAACTATTCCTTTGGGTATTATCCTCGTAAAGGACATTCTGATCACGGTATGCGCGGAGGATACGCCTGTTCTGGATGCATTTATTGAGTCAAAGGTAAAGGAATTCAGTACAAAGAAACGGATGCGCTTCATGTACCAGATTTTATATAGAAACTGCATGACCTATCAGTATTATCTGCGAGTTATGGATCGCAGAAGAAATCTGATCGAGCAACGGATCCAGGATGAGACAGAGGATGCGGATCTGATTGATCTTCACGAACTGGAATCTAACCTTGTATACTTTGCAACATCACTTCGTGCAAACGGAGTTGTATTAGATAAGCTTGCAAGATACAGCAGTATCAAGCAGTACCCGGAGGATCAGGAGCTCCTGGATGATGTTATGGTCGAGAACAAACAGGCTATCGAGATGACCGGAATCTATCGAGATATCATAAGCGGTACAAGAGAACTGATGACGACGATCATCAATAACCGCCTGAACAATATCATGAAGTTCTTAGCGGCTATCACCATCGTAATGGCGATCCCGACGATCATATCCGGTATCTATGGAATGAACGTATCAGGTAAGTGGATGCCTCTCGCAGAAACCCCGTACGGCTTCTATATTGTATGTGGTATCATCGTTCTGATCTGCATAATCATAGCCTTAATCCTCAAGAAAAAGAAAATGTTCAAGATGTAAAAATAAATCCGTCAAGCAAATAAGCAGCGCGTCTGTGTACAGACAACGCTGCTTATTTATTTGACGGATAAACACACATAAGCATGAAGGACGATAGTCCGGAATGCGCATGTGTGTAGCGATTTCGAAAGTTCGAAGAATATTGACCCTCTTGCCTCATAATGCTAAACTTAACTTATTTAAAAACCAACATTCATTTCAAAGACAGAAAGTTTCTATCCTTAGAACCGCTGCATGAAAACAGAGCGAGAGCGATTTGCGTAATAAGTTACTAAGGATAGAAACTTTCGTCCGGGAAACATGGAAAACATGTATGGGAAAGGAGATAACAACGATGAAGCTGTTTCATTTGTCGGATCTGCACATTGGCAAGATCGTAAATGGATATGAGATGTGGGAAGACCAGCGCTATGTGTTTGACCAGATCCTTGCATATGTAAGAGAAGAACAGCCGGATGCCGTGATGATCGCAGGAGATATCTATGACAAAGCAGTTCCATCCGCAAAAGCAGTAACAGAATTTGATGAATTCCTGACTGAACTTGCAGACAGCGGAACGATCATCCTCATTATCAGTGGCAATCATGATTCGGCAGAACGTCTGGATTTTGCCAGCAGTATCATGAAAAAGCAGAATATATATATGAAAGGAACCTATGGTGGAGAAGCCATGAAGGTGACGATGCAGGATAAATGGGGAGATGTGAATTTTTATCTGATGCCGTTTGTAAAGCCGGCAAACGTAAAAAATACATTATCGGATTTAACAGAAGAACCGGAGAAAGAGTCAGCAGCCTTAACATATACAGAAGCCATGCAGCAGGCAGTTGCAGCCATGCAAGTTGATCCGGGGAAAAGAAATGTACTGATCACCCATCAGAACGTAACAAATAGTGGAGTGAACCGGCGGTCGGATTCGGAGACAATATCGATCGGTGGACTGGATAATATTGACCGTACGGTATTTGATATATTTGACTATGTGGCACTTGGACATCTTCATTCTCCACAGCAGATCGGAAAGCCGGAGATTCGGTATTGTGGCACACCGGTTATCTATTCTATGTCGGAAGCCGACGATCAGAAATCTGTCACAGTGGTAGAACTTGGAGAAAAAGGAAAGCTTTCGATCCGTGAACTGCCCCTGCACCAGCTTCATGCGTGGTACAATTTTACGGGTACACTTGATGAAGCCATGAGCCGGGAAGCAAATGAAGATTATGCGAGAATTGTGCTAACGGATAAGGAAACGATCATTGATGTTCAGGCGAGACTTCGGACCGTGTATAAGAACCTGATGTCAGTAGAATTCCAGATGGCAGATGGCAGCAGAACGGAACAGGAACGGACACTTGAGGACGTGAAGAATCTTGCACCTGATGAGGCATTTGCGGATTTCTATAACAGAAAGATGAAACGGGAGCTGTCCGATGAAAATGCAGTTTATATCAGACAGTTGATCCGGGATTATTATGAACAGAGACAGGGGTGAAGATGATGCGGCCACTGGTACTTACAATGGAAGCGTTTGGAACGTATATAGAAAAAACGGAGATTGACTTTCGAAAATTTGGGAAACAGGGGCTTTTTCTGATCTCGGGAGATACCGGATCGGGAAAGACAACGATATTTGACGGAATCATGTATGCCCTTTACGGAGAGACCAGCGCAGGAAGCGGGAAGAATAACACCGGACGAAACGGTGAAATGCTCCGAAGTGATTTTGCAGATCCAAAGCAGCTTACCTATGCAGAGCTGTTATTTGAAAGCGGCGGTCATGAATATAAGGTCTGGCGAAGTCCAGCGTATGAGAGACCGGGATACAAATCCATGAAGCAGGCAGAAGTGCGCTGGATGGAGGATGGACAGGAGACAGAGCTGAAAGCGGCAGATATTGATGGTAAGCGGACAGCAGGGGTGATCGGCAGGGTAAGAGAAGTGTTGGGACTTACGGCCGATCAGTTCCGACAGGTTGCGATGATCGCACAGGGAGATTTTAAGAAGCTGTTAGTTGCGGATACGAAGACCCGAAGCGATATCTTTAAGACGATATTTGATACGAAGATTTATGAATATATCCAGAACAGGATCGCACAGGACTGTAAAGAGGCAGAGGGGGTCTATACAGAGCTTGTTGCAAAGGTAGATCGTACGATAGAGGGAGTAGAGCTGCCGGATGAAACGGAGCTTTATAAAACAGGACTTCAGGATCTGCCGGAGCATCTGGAAAACCGTCATCTTGCATTTGATGATATTCTGGAAGAGCTGCACAGTCTGAATCAGATCGAAGAAAAGCAGGCGAAAGATCTGCATCATCAGATTGAGAGTTATACACAGACCAATAACCAATATGACAACTGGTATACAGCAATCGAGAAAAATAAGAGAATCATCGGTCAGACCTATGATGGCTATGTGGCACATCTCGATGCATACAGACAGGTGAAGCAGGAATTTGTCAGTGCAGAAGCACAGAATCATAGTATGGAAGCACAGTCTACAGAACCGCTTATGCTGAGACAGGCGGAGCTTCAGAAACAGGCAGATTCTTTTGTGCGGTTAAATGAGATGGAGAAAGAATTGCTGCTTGTGGAGCAGGTATGCCATCAGGCAGGAAAGAAAAGACAGGATATTCTTGAAACAAAGAAGAAACTTCAGAAGCAGACCGAGGAGCTGGAACAGATCGTGAATCCGGGTGACACTTCACAGGTGAAGCTTGAGAAGGTTCAGACAGAAAAGAAACAGATTGCAGAACGTATGCAGCGGTTACAGGAGCTTGAAAAAGAATGTCTGGAGATTGATCATCTGGAAATTAAGAAACAGCAGATGGTGGTTGATAATCGGAGTGCATTTGAGAAGCGGAATCAGGCAAATGCGAATTACGAGGAAGCTATCAGAAATCGGAATGATCAGATCTGTGGAGAACTGGCAGCAAACCTACAGGAGGGAACACCGTGTCCGGTCTGTGGAAGTAAGACACATCCGGAAAAGGCACATTGTGACGGAGCTGTTGTAACAGAAGAAATGGTAAAGAAGCTCCGGGCTGCATTTGATCAGGCGGATGCTTCATTCAGACGAAAAGAAAATGAGCTTGGAAGCCTGAATGGTCGTCTGGAAGAAAAACGGAATCAGACAACAGCAGCGGTTATGGAGATGGCAGCCTTTACCATACCGGATCAGACAGTACAGGCTGATGTTCTGATAGATGAGGTCAGAAAACTGCATGTAATCTGGGAGAAAAGGACAGAGGAAACAGAAGCCAGACTGCGGACACTTGAGAAAGAGCACAGAAGTTATCAGGAACATAAAAGGCAGCTTGGCGAGCTTCGTTTGCAGATAAAAGAACTGGAAGAAACGGAAGTGCGGGTAACAGAGGAATATCAGGAGGCAGACCGGAGTTACACGGCAAAGCAGGCAGCCGCGGCACAGATGCGACAGGAGATCCGGGGGGATGAGTCGGATATCCTGAAGCAACTGCAACAGGTGAGAAATGAGATTGCCGAGGTGAACCGGAAGAAGACAGAGGCAAGAGATACTTATAATAAACTTGCAAAGGAACTCTCTGCACTGGAAACAAATCTGAAACGTGATGCAGAAGATCAGAATATGCAATACAGACAGGAATGGCAGTTGGAGAAAGATGTTCTTTCTGCACTTGAAACGGACAGCGGGGAAATGAACACATCTGTAAATGACGAAAGTGTGATACAGAAGCTTCCTGACAGCAATCAAGAAAATGATTTTGCAGATGAACAGGAACTGGAAAAGCAGGCAGGTGGCTACGGAGAATGTTATACACATTTCTGTACGGCATCAACGGTTCTGCTTGAACAGATATCCGGGCAGATAGAACGCTCGATCCGGAAGAAAAACAGTGTTGCCATCAGGCATGATGCGATCGCGGAACGATTAGTTAAGAATAAGGCAGCATACAGCAAATTAAAGAAGGATTATGGAGCATATCTGAATATCTATAAGAGATACAGTAAGCTTCAGGATCTTTCACAGGCTGCACTTGGTAATTATAAGCTGGAAACCTATATACAGGAGGTCTATTTTGACCGCATTATAGACAGTGCGAATCACAGACTGCGCCAGATCGTATGCAACCAGTTTGAGCTGAAACGCGGACAGAAGACTGCAGGAAACAGAGGGCTTGATCTGTTCGTGCTGGATCATCGGACAGGAAAAGAAAGAGATGTCAAAACACTGTCCGGCGGGGAAGCATTTGTAGCATCTCTGTCTATGGCACTTGGACTTGCCGATATTGTATCTGCAAATGCGGCAGGTGTAAGAATTGATACATTATTTATCGATGAAGGCTTTGGATCTCTGGATTCTGATATTCTGGAGCAGGCATTAAATGTACTGGCTGAGTTGTCCGAGTCCGATCATCTGGTTGGTATCATATCTCATGTGGAAGAGCTGAAGCATCGTATCGACCGCCAGATCCTGGTTACTAAGGATCATCAGGGCGGCAGTCATGTGGAGATACAGGTGTAAAAAAATATACCCCACTGATCATAGGAAGATATCTGCTTACAGGCATTTGTATGATCAGTGGGGCATTTTTTAATATTTTACAGGAATTCCGTTTACGGATACTTCATCTGTGATCTCGATTACGATACATTTCCGTCCATCGATCTCACGGGTCTCTACGAGATCGGCGCGGTCAGGATTGACCTTGATCACAACCTCCGGAGTCTTTACCTCAAATGATTTTGTACTGGCGATATTATTTGCATAGAGCTGTACTTTTCCCGGAGCCGGTGCAGGCAGAGTCTCTTCGGAACCTTCGGCAACCGGACGCTGGTTCACGGAAGCAGCAGCGGCGCGATCAAAGTTTGCATCAAAGGTCTGCAGTTTTTCTTCGGATACTCCCGAGGTTTCCAGAAGATTCTTTAATGAATTCCTGGATAAGGTCAGTGGTTCCGGACTATCCTTTTGTTCCTCGATCATTTCATTCAGATTCTCATGGATATTTCGTATCACTTCATAATCACAGTCCATTCCGAGTGTATCGGTGATGATCGTCTGGAACGCCTCTTTCTGATTACCGGCAGTTACAGGCATTCCCGTTCCGAGAATATAGCGGATAAATTCCTCATGGATTTCCTCCGGCTTCTTCGTATAGTAGAGGACATTATGGATATCGGCTGTCCGGTCGATAAATGCAGGGAACAGGAAACCGATATCGGGAACATCCACGATCCAGTCGCGGATACGGTTGTGGAAGGTGTTCTCCGAATCAAAATAACTAAGTCCTGCCTTTGACAGATTAACATGGCAGATACAGCACATGATGTATTCGTAGATCTCATCCGAGGCATCATCCATTGTCAGTCCGTCTGTGGTCTTTCCGGGTACGTCATATGTATCATGGATCAGCAGGATCAGATAGTTTCCGGTATAGTCATAATTCTCGATTACCTTATCATAGAACTGGTCGATCAGTTCATCATCCTCTAATTTGCTGTTGCGCAGCTTTAACAGAAATTCCTGCGTACCGCCGTCAAATTCCGAATCTGTGGGAAACGGCATCGTGATCAGATTCTTTCCGATCGAGCCGGACAAGTTCTTCTTAAAAATCTCAAAATATTTAAAAGCTTCCTCCTCCGGCAGAGAGAGAAACGCTTCCTTCATTGTCGCAATTTTACGTCTGTCACCATCCACATAGCAGCCACAGATCTTATCGATCGAACAGGTAGCCTGCGCGAACTGATGCCGGATTTCCAGAACCTCTTTCTTTGTCATATGTATCAAACTCCTTTATAAAAAACTTTAATAGTGCATTATGTGTTTTATGCATTCTATGCATTTGAAAAATCTTAAATAAGCCTAATAAGTGTATCACCTAAAAAAAACAAAGACAAGAATTGACATCTATAACTTTTAATATTTTACAAAGTTAGCAATTAAATTATGATTGGAAAAAGAAGAATATATTTAATAGACAGGAGACAGATAAAAAGCAGCAAATATATATTTTATGAAGAAAAATGTTTTAGAAATAGTATATTAAAAATGAAAGAGATATTACTATTATGTAGTAAGCCTTATCCGAGGCCGGTACTTAGACAGCGTATTTTGCTGTCTTATGTACCGCTGCATCGAGGATACGAGCGGAAGCGTCTTACGGAATAATATGTAATAATCTTTTTCATTTTAATTCAGGGACATATCAAACATTTTTCGCAATAGATATATAATAGATATATATTTGCTGCTTTCTATCGTCCCCACATCTTAATAAATCTTAAGGATATCCCAAATTGTATCTTAATGGTAGAAAGTCTTACAATGATACCGTCAAAGAAAGATATGGAAAATATCAGCGGTTTGCTGTATCCTAAAAAGGAATGCGTGGTGCGCACACGTACCGGAAAGATACAGACAACGATTATATTTTCAGACGAGGAGAGAAAAATGTATAATATATTAATTTGCGATGATGAGAAAGATATCGTATCAGCTTTAAAGATTTACCTGAAAACATCCGGCTACAATATTTATGAAGCTTACAACGGAAAAGAAGCGTTAGAGCAGATCAAAGAGCATGACATCCATTTGGTGTTAATGGATATCATGATGCCGGAGATGGATGGGATCACAGCGATGTTAAAGATCCGCGAGGAGACGAATCTGCCGGTTATCCTTCTGACCGCAAAGAGTGAAGATACAGATAAGATCCTTGGACTGGAAGTGGGTGCAGATGATTACATTACCAAGCCGTTTAATCCGGTAGAGGTGATCGCCAGAGTGAAATCGCAGCTTCGAAGATATATGCAGCTTGGAAGCGGACAAATCAAGAAAGATGCGATCGTGATCGGGGGAATTGAGTTGAATGATAATTCCAAACAGGTTACGGTCGATGGCGAACTGGTCAGTCTGACACCGACAGAATATGATATTTTAAGGCTTCTGATGGAACATCCGGGACAGGTATTTTCACCGAGAGATATTTACAAGGAAGTCTGGAAAGAAACACCGCTCGGAGCCGAAGGTTCGGTAGCTGTCCATATCCGTCATTTGCGTGAAAAGATAGAGATCAATCCCGGAGAACCAAGATATATCAAGGTGATCTGGGGCAGAGGTTATAAGATGGAATATCAGTAAACCTCTATACAGTCTGACAGGAATGGAGAATGCGAAACATGAATAAGTTAAAAAATAACAATCCTTTTAAATTACTGATTTATACGTTATTTTTTATCACCTGTAGCGTTGGATTTATATTGGGTTATGTACTGCTTGATATGTATGAAGCCGGAATATTTCAGGGCAGATCGGAATCGGAGCTGCGGGCAGAACTGGAAGCGGATTATCAGAGCGAGATGTTGACTACCTGTGTGAATCGTGGTGCCGAGTATATTAGAAATACTCTGGATATCAGTTACAGTGATGATGAATGGGGAGACTATGAATACGATCCCGATGCTTTGCAGAAAAAGGATATGAATCATGATAATGTTGTCGATGCAAGTGATTTTCTGATGCTGTTGTCGGAAAAGGAAAATGCATTTGATAAATATGATCGTACCTATAAAGAGGATTTGGAGAAAACATATGGATATGCGAAAACAGATCTGTATGTGAGTGTTGGTGATGATTGGGATTCTTCAAAAACGGGTGAATCAAATTCCATTATGCTGGCGCAGACAGATAATCTGCCGGAAAAAGCATTAGTATATGGAGTTTTAGGAGAGAAAGCAGTTGTCAGTACGACGACCGGTATTCCTACAGGAAAGATTCTGAGATATGATACCTATAAGGAAGCACAGAGTATCGGTGTGGAAAAAGAAGGAAACAATTATAATTATGTTAACCTGCGTATGCCGGATGAAGCAGCTCTTTCCAGGTCAGAGGTGTCTGATGATTATGGAATTGATCTGAGTGATCTGGAGGAAAATACCACAGATACGGAAGCAGAGACGGAAGCCGAAACCAAGAATTCAGGAATATCGGAAGAGTCTGCAACATCAGAAGATTCAACAACAATGGAGGAGGAAATAGAGAGTTCCGGTTCATACAATACGCCGGAGGGAGTAACGATTTCTTATAATAGAAATCAGATAGCGATCACAGCAAACGGAACGACAAAGCAGTACGAGTATTATGCGGAGGATGATATGTATTATCCGATCATAAAAGATGGATATACCGTAATCGTTGGCAATTATGCAGGAGACGATATTACGATATATGCTTCCGGTAATTTATATATCGACGGCACATCTGACGTTTCTTCACGTATGAATAAGAGCCTACAGGCGATCAGCAAAGCTGCTTCGGGAAAGAACAGAATCCTGCTCTTCTTTGGACTTGATTTTGTTTTGTGTATCATATTCATGATCACAAGTATGGTATTATCCGGTAAAGACGGTGTTGTAAGAAAAACAGAAAAGGTTCCGGTTGAAATTATATTGGCTGGAATAGTCGTTTTGATAAGTCTGTTGATTGCTTTTGCACAGAATATATGTTATTCCTTATCATATGCTTATTATAGTTACAGCAGTACAGACCGGCTTCATTATTTTATTGATAGCAGTATTACAGGACATGATATTGAGACTATTGTATGTCTGATCGGTTTGGGTTGTATCTGTACGGTCGGACTTTTACTGATCAACAATCTGATCGCAAGAGTCAAACAGTCGAATTTGCTTAATACATCATGGATTGTCAGACTGGGTCGTAAGTTGTTTGGAAAATCGGGAAAGATAACCGCATTTTTCCGGTATGTATTCAGCAAGGTTCCATTTATAATAAAAGCGATCCTTTTGTATATCGTAATTACGATCGTTGAAATTATAGTAGCATTGCTTGTTTTTAATGCTGTATATATAAATGAAGCTGGATTTATTGTATTAATGCTGTTGAAGATCATCTGTGCAATTGCCTATATGGCATTTGTCTGTATGATGCAGGAGCTTTTCCAGGGTGGAGACAAGCTTGCAAAGGGCGAGTATGGTCATAAGGTAAATACAAGATTCATGTTTGGAAAGTTCAAAGAACATGGCGAGAATCTGAATCATATCAATGAAGGTGTCCAGCTTGCGGTAGATGACCGGATGAAAAGTGAACGGATGAAGACGGAGCTTATCACGAATGTATCGCATGATATCAAGACACCGCTTACTTCTATTATTAACTATGTCGATCTGCTTCAGAAGGAGGATATTGAAAAAGAACCTGAGGCTTCTTATATAGAAGTAATAGCAAGGCAGTCAGCAAGGTTAAAAAAACTGATCGTGGATCTTGTGGATGCTTCTAAGGCATCGACCGGAAATGTAAAGGTAGAGCTTGTAAACATGGATGCGAATATGATTGCAGAACAGGCATCCGGTGAATATATTGACAAATTGATGCAGAAGAATATCACGCTGGTAACGAATCTCGCAAAGGATCGTGCAGGGATCGAAGCAGATGGCAGACACCTCTGGAGAGTATTTGATAATCTGTTAAATAATGCATTCAAATATACAATGCCGGGGACTCGGTTATATGTAAATACTTATATAACCGATGAAGATGGATCGGTGATCCGTGATCTTAAAAAGAGTATCAAAGAGCCTGCAAAGGTATGCATAGAGTTCAAGAACATATCAGAAGCACCCCTGAATATTTCAAGTGATGAACTGATGGAACGCTTTGTAAGAGGTGACAGTTCCAGAAATACAGAGGGAAGCGGACTCGGTTTATCCATTACAAGAAGCCTGTGTCAGCTTCAACATGCGGATTTTAACATCGTGATCGATGGAGATCTGTTTAAGGCTGTGATTACATTTGCATACTGTAAAGAACCACAGGAAGATCAGGATGTGGATCAGACAGAAGCCGCAGAAGACATAGATATTGAACAGTAGTCACCGGGATTTGAAAAAAACAGTTATTTGTTCACAAAATATATAAATGATTATTGACAACTAACGAATGTTAGAATATACTAACTAACATAAGAACGTAGTAGTTATATTTATTGATATAAAAATGGAGGAATAAAATGATTGTTCAGGAAATCCGTAATGACAATGTGTTTGGTTATGTAAGATATCAGGGAGAACCAAACCGGAAGGATGCAGTGATCGAGAAGCTTAGAAAACAGGGATTTCGCATTACAAAACAGAGATGCATTCTGTTAGATATTATTCTGGATGAAGACTGTTCTTCTTGTAAGGAAATATATTACAAGGCTGTCAAGAGAGATGACAGTATAGGAATCGCAACGGTATACAGGATGGTGAACACACTGGAAGACATCGGTGTGATCAGTAGAAAGAATATGTACAAAGTTGCGTGTTTCTAAAAATGGGATCATCCTCCACCGGAACGTACACTCAGGTGTAAAAACACATACAAACATACAAACGGGACATCCACAATGGCGTGGATGTCCTTTTTTGTGTATCGTAGTTCTGTAGTTGCCCCTGCAGCCTCCTGTATAATAAGCCTGACTTGCTAAGTTTCTATTCGACTCGCACGCCGATTTGTCAGCAGTCGCCCTAACTCACCCTTATGGGTTCAAACAAGGGCTTGGTGCTGACAGCTAGTGCAAGTCTCATAAACGAGACTACGCAAATGTCAATACTTATTATACAGGAGATTGCAGGGGCAACTACGAAACTACGATGCACAAAAAATTAAGGCAGCTACAAATGTGAAATTTTCATATTTGTGGTTGCTTTTTTTAGTTAAGTAGTATAGAATTACCCTATAAGTGGAGTGAAGTGGTGGATTGGTGCCACAAAGTGGAGGAAATGAGTCGAAAGAAGGTGGAATGAGTGTCCAAGTGTTTAACAGGTGAATATGAACACAGATTAGATACCAAAGGGCGACTTATCATGCCATCCAAGCTTAGAGAGGAACTCGGCTGCACCTTCATGATCACAAAAGGTCTGGACAATTGTCTGTATGTTTATCCGAATGATGAATGGCAGCAGTTTGCGGACAAGCTGAACCAGCTCCCGATGACGAATAAGAGTGCGAGACAGTTCAAGCGTTTCTTCAACTCAGGAGCAGTAAAGTGCGAAACGGATGCACAGGGTCGAGTGATCATTCCACAGACACTTCGTACATTTGCCAATATCGAAAAAGATGTTGTCATCATAGGTAACGGAGAAAAAGCAGAAATCTGGAATAAGGAAGCATGGGATGAGATCAATAATGAAGAATCCCTGAATATGGATGAGATTGCAGACAAGCTGGACGAACTGGATTTCAGAATATAAGGACAGAAGTGGTAGTTATGGAATTTAAACATACATCGGTTTTACTGGATGAAACCATTGAAAATTTGAATATCAAACCGAATGGTGTTTATATGGATGGAACCCTTGGGGGAGCCGGACATTCGAGAGAAATAGCGAAAAGACTTGGATCGGATGGTCATCTGATCGGCATCGATCAGGATGGTGAGGCGATCGCGACAGCGAAAGAACGACTGGCAGAGTACGGTGATCGTATCACAGTCGTAAGAGATAACTATCAGAATTTTAAAAGCATACTAGACGAGCTAAATATAAGTCAGGTGGACGGGATACTGCTGGATCTCGGCGTATCTTCATATCAACTCGATAATGCGGATAGAGGATTCACATATCGGGTTGATGCTCCCCTTGATATGCGTATGGATGATCGCCAGACAAAGACTGCGAAGGATATCGTAAATGGATATACCGAGCAGGAGCTCTTTCATATACTTAAGGAATATGGCGAAGAACGATTTGCAAAAAGCATTGCATATCATATTGTGAAATATCGTGAGAATAAAGAGATAGAAACGACAGAAGAATTAAACGATATCATCCGTGGATCGATTCCCGCAAAAGTAAGAAATGCTCAGGGACATCCTTCAAAGCAGACATTTCAGGCGATTCGCATCGAATTGAATCATGAGCTTGAAGTACTGACGAATTCCATTGATGGAATGATCGACTGTTTAAAACCGGGCGGAAGATTATGTATCATCACATTCCATTCGTTAGAAGACAGGATTGTGAAAAATGCATTTCGTAAAAATGAAAACCCGTGCATTTGTCCACCGAATTTTCCGGTGTGCACATGCGGAAGAAAATCAAAAGGAAAAGTGATAACAAGAAAACCGATTCTTCCAACAGAAGAAGAAATGGAAATAAATTCAAGATCCAAAAGTGCAAAACTCAGGGTGTTTGAAAAAGGTATGAATATATAAAAGGGGTGTTTTAAAATGTCAGAAAGACGGAATCACTACTACATAGACGGAAGTACGGTTCGAAAGCTGGATTATTCAGCAGAACCGGTCAGAAGAGAATATGAACCTGTAAGGAAAACTGAGATGCCGGAACGTCATCCTGCCGGAAGAAGACCGGAGAGACAGACAGCAGCACCTGCAAGAAAGCAGATGCCACAGAGAAAGAAACAGGTAAGAACAAAACAGGCACCGGCTGTCAGACAGAGAGACAGAAGATGGGTAGATGAATTAAGGCATGGACTGTTCTTGACATTTGCGGTAATATGTGCAGTAGGATTATGTTTTATTGTACTGAAATTATCTGCAGATGTAAAAGAAAGCAAGAAAGAGGTTACAAGCCTTCAGAGCCAGCTGAATGAACAGCTGAATGCAAATGCAGAATACAGCTCAGGTCTGGACAGCATGACAGATCTGGATGAAATATATAAGATCGCTACAACAGAACTTGGTATGACATATTCAAAGCCGGGACAAACTGTTTATTATTCACAAAACAGCGATGATTATGTTGTACAGTACAAGAACATTCCTGAGACTAAATAAGCCTCAGGAAATTTTGCGTTATGCAGGAGCAGGAAGAACAGCATAACAGAAAAATATTTTATAAAGGTGGAACTATATGTCAATAAAAGGAAAACAGTTCTTAAAAAGAATGAAGACAAGACTGCTTATCATTTTTTTCGCGGCAGTAATATTCTTTGCGGTATTAGTTGCAAGAGTTATTTATATCAGTGTTGCAAAAGGTCAGGAGTATCAGGAGGAAGTGCTGGATCAGAAATCTTATGATAGTCTTGATATACCATTTGAACGGGGAGATATCGTAGACCGAAACGGAAATGTTCTTGCAACAAGCGAGAAGGTATATAATCTTATACTTGAGCCAAAAAATATTCTGCGGACAGAAGCAGGCAAGAAAGCAACAAAGGCTGCGCTGATAAAATATTTCAACATGGAAGAATCGAAGTTCGATGAGTGTATGCAGAATACGGATTCCTTTTACAGTGTCGCCATGAAGGGACTTGCTTATACAGATGTGAAAGCCTTTCAGGAATTTTGCAGTACAAAAGACGGCGCAGATGTGATCGGTGTGCGCTTTGAAGAGGAATATAAAAGAAAATATCCAAATGGCAGTCTTGCCTGCCATTTGCTTGGTTATACAGTAAGCGGAAATGTCGGACAGGGTGGAATCGAAGGCTACTATAACAGCTATCTGAATGGCGTAAACGGTAAGACCTACGGATATCTGACAAATGATAATACCGTAGAATCGGTTACGGTGCCCGCGCAGAATGGATATACGGTAGTATCGACTATCGATCTGAATATTCAGAAGATCATTGAAGATAATATAGAAGAATACATGAAAACGACCGGCGCAAAGAAGATCGGTGTTATTGCGATGGATCCGGATACAGCAGAGGTTCTCGGTATGAGTACATCTTACAGCTATGATCCGAATGAGCCGATGGATACAGATGCGCTTCGTAATATGAAAGTTACTGTTACAGAGAGTACAGAGGCTGCGACGGAAGACAGCAGTGAAGAAGGATCTTCTGAGGACACTACAGATGCAACAACGGAAGAACCGAAAGATCCGGAAAAGATCACATATGATTTTTCATCCATGACAGATGATGAATTTAAGAAGACGATCGATGATCTGACAAGTGATCAGACATATGAAGCCTTAGATGCGGTTTGGAGAAATTACTGTATCAGTGATATCTTAGAGCCGGGTTCTACATTTAAACCGTTTACGATTGCAGGAGCGATTGAAGATGGTGTGGTCAAAGACGGAGATACATTTTATTGTAAGGGTTACGAGATCGTAGCGGATGGTACAGATCCGATCTATTGTCATAACCGAACTGGTGACGGTACACTTACATTAAAGCAGGCATTAGAACAGTCCTGTAACGTGGCATTAATGCAGATTGCAAAGTCAGAAGGAAAAGAAACCTTTTCCAAGTATCAGGATATATTTAATTTTGGAAGCCAGACAGGTATCGATCTTTCCGGTGAGGGAAGCGGACTTGTATATTCGGAAGAAAATCTGAATCCGGTTGAGCTTGCTACTTCATCCTTTGGACAGGGTATCAATGTAACAATGATCCAGATGGCAGCGGCCTTTTGTTCATTGATCAACGGTGGTAATTATTATACACCTCATACGGTCAGACAGATTGTAGATGAGGATGGAAGCATCATAGAGAACAATGAACCGGAACTTGTTCGTAAGACAGTATCAAAGAGCACATCGAATCTGATGAAGCAGTATATGGCCGGCGTAGTTACTGAGGGTACCGGTTCCAGAGCAGCGGTTGAAGGCTATACGATCGGCGGTAAGACAGGTACAGCAGAAAAGATCCCGAGAAATAAGGGAAATTATGTATTATCATTTATAGGATTTTCACCTGTAGAGAATCCACAGATCATGCTCTATGTAGCAGTAGATGAGCCGGATGTAGAGAGTCAGTCTACATCAGGTGCCGGAGCACTTTTATTTCATGCAATCATGGAAGATCTGCTTCCGTATATGAATGTATATCAGAGCAGTGATGAAGATGTAACCTATAATGGTAAAGATGAACCGATCAGTTCTCCATTTGAAGGTGATGTAGAAGATTCGACAGGAGAAGCTTCTTCTACAGAAGAAAGTACAGCAGAAGACGATACCACAGAGGATGATACAACAGCGTCATCCGAGGACACAACAGAGGGTACGACAGAAGCCAAGGTTACAGATGAATAAAAATGGAAATATCCGGGACATTATCGCCGGTGGCATATTTGTCCGGGAAAAGTAATAAGATATAAGGATAAACAAACGCGGCGGTCAGCATGAAGCTATATAGTTTTAACCGACGTAAGATATATTTTATGTGTATCGCACTGGTAATGGCAGCGGTATTGCTGATGGGAAGACTCGCATATCTGATGGTTGCAAAAGCAGACTATTATGACAGCGCAGCGACACAACTTCACGAAAGAGAGCGAAGCATCAAGGCGCCGAGAGGAAAGATATATGACAGAAATGGCAACATTCTGGCTGATAACAAGGCAGTCTGTTCTGTATCTGTTATCCACAGCCAGATTGAAGATGAGGAAGAAGTTATCCGTGTCTTAAATGAACGTCTGGATAAGGCTGAAGCGGATATCCGCAAAAAGGTGAAAAAGGTTTCATCGAGAGAATTGATAGCAGCCAATATAGATAAAACAACCGGAGATGCCATAAGAGAATTGAATGTTGCCGGAATTAAGGTTGACGAGGACTATAAAAGGTATTATCCTTATGGAAGTCTTGCTTCCAAGGTCCTTGGATTCACAGGATCTGACAATCAGGGTATTGTCGGTCTTGAGGTATGGTATAATGCGATATTGGCGGGAGAAGATGGCAGCATCCGTACAGTAACGGATGCAAAAGGAATCGAATTACCAAATGTAAAGGAAACGAGAGTAAGTCCTGTACCGGGAGATAATCTGGTACTTTCAATGGACTTGACAATACAAAAATATGCAACACAGGCAGCGCTTGCTGTTATGGAAGAAAAGCAGGCAAAACGTGTGGCGATGATTATCATGAATCCGAAAAATGGCGAGATATATGCCATGGTTGATGTTCCGGAGTATGATCTGAACCATCCGTTTCAGTTAAATACAGGGATTGACGGTTATGAGAGTATGACGGAAGCGCAGAAGATGGATGCGCTGAATAATATGTGGCGTAATTTTACAGTCAGTGATACTTATGAACCGGGATCGACATTTAAGATTGTAACAGCGACGGCGGCATTGGAGGCAGGAACAGTGTCCTTATCCGATACCTTTTACTGTCCGGGATATAAGATCGTAGAGGATCGACGGATTCGATGTCATAAGACGACGGGGCATGGTTCGGAAGACTTCCGGCATGCACTGATGAATTCCTGTAATCCGGCATTTATGACGATCGGGGAACAAACAGGAGCCACGAATCTGTATCAGACCTATCAGAAGCTTGGCTTGTTTCAGAAAACCGGGATTGATCTTCCGGGTGAGGCAAATTCCATTATGCATAAGCTTTCCGATATCGGGCCGGTGGAACTGGCAACAATGTCATTCGGACAATCGATTCAGATATCACCGATCCAGTTTGTGACAGCAGCAGCTACTGTTATAAATGGTGGAAATAAGATTACACCGCATATCGGTATGAAGGTGACGGATGCAGATAATCAGGTGACAACAAATCTGGAATATCCGGTCACAGAACAGGCAGTCAGCAGTGAAACATCAGCATTGATGCGGGATCTGTTGGAATCGGTAGTAGCGGAAGGCGGTGGAAGTAAAGCCCAGGTTGAAGGCTACAGGATCGGTGGCAAGACAGCAACCAGTGAGAAATATCCCAGAGGAACGGGAAAATACATATCATCGTTCATAGGTTTTGCACCGGCGTATGATCCGCAGATAATGGCATTTGTTATGATCGATGAACCGATGGGCATATATTATGGCGGTACTATTGCAGCTCCGGTTGTACAGGAAGTTTTTTCCAATATTCTGCCATACTTGGGAATACAGAAGGAAGAATAAGAAAGTTACCTCATACATGAGGAAAAAATATAGCCGTTTCATAAAAAATGGCAGGTAAGGAGTACAAAAAATGAACTTGGATTTTTCAATTATTTTACCGATACTTATAGCATTTGGAATCAGTGTGGTGTTAAGCCCGATCGTAATTCCGTTTTTAAAGAAACTGAAATTTGGACAGTTTGTACGAGATGATGGCCCGGAAACGCATTTGAAGAAGTCAGGAACCCCGACGATGGGTGGTTTGATCATTCTGCTCAGTTTGGTGATCACCTCGTTATTTTATATGAAAGATTATCCGGATATTCTGCCGGTGTTATTTGTAACACTTGGTTTTGGATTGATTGGATTTCTCGATGACTACATTAAGGTAGTGATGAAACGTTCCATGGGGCTTCGTGCTTGGCAGAAGATGTTGGGACAGTTCGTTGTAACTACCATATTTGCATATTATATTGAGAAATATACCGAGATCAACAATGAGATCATTATTCCGTTTATCGGGAAGACAGTTGTTCTTAATAAGTGGTTTTACATCGTATTACTGTTCTTTGTAGTACTTGGAACTGTAAACGGAGCAAATTTTACAGACGGATTAGATGGCCTTGCATCATCTGTAACAGCGCAG